>JADEYI010000567.1_pt1 | contig 47084 bp, 74 predicted proteins | sample 8542331 | NCBI WGS metagenome assembly JADEYI01 (sample SAMN16510988, study PRJNA670497) | mine drainage metagenome | isolation source: biofilm near Copperflume 1 | place: Germany: Marsberg coppermine Kilianstollen | collected 2018-02 | reverse complement strand
GGGTAGGAATTTGGCAGCCTTTACATGCAGCTTGTCTGCAGATGCACCTTGCCTTTGGCAGGAAAAGCGTGTAATAATAACAATAATGCATGCATGAAAAGGTGGTCTCAAGAGCGACGAGTGCTGTGTGCTTCAGGTCACGTCACTGATGGTGAGCGAGGATGACAGAGCAGAGAACGGAAACATGTTCACGGTTCTCAAGAGCACTGACGCAGAAGGAAACAATTCTGGATGACTTCTTGGTACTGCATTTTACGGGAAACGCCCAGGGCACCGATGGCGTTTCCCGTTAGCTTTCTCTTTACAGGAGTACTTGCTACCGCTCAGAGGTTGCTTCTAGACCTCAACTGAAAAGCTGAGCTTGAAAATTGCTTGCTGATATCTGGCTGGGTTTGTGTTCAAAATGCACGCTGCAAGCAGACAACTGTAGAAAGAAGTGCCGATATGCTTGACAAGAATTGATGAGAAGCGCATTACCAATAAATGTACACTGTCAAGAATTCAACAAACACCTTGCGAAGCATAGACTCTAATGCAAGAGTACATCCTCCAGCACCATGCAAGCTTCTTGGAGCCAAATTGCTGGCAGCAAAATTTAGACTTGACAAGTCGAGCAAGAATGCAATACCGTAGAAAAACTCGATAAAAATTCAATGCACTCAAATCATCCCCCCAACTCCCACATGCCCCTGTCAATCCCTCAAAGCACCGTCCAATACTAAGTACAGCCCTATTTGCATCCACAAGTCAATAGGGTGCATGCAGCCGCTGCTGGCACCCATGATCTATCAGTACCCGTGGAGCCGGACATTCTCAAGCTTCTCGCCAGCCAGGTACCGGTTGATTTGTTTCAGCACAAACGCATACCCCCGCGGCCGCATCCTCGCCACCGAGCCGCCAATGTGCGGCGTGATAATCACCCCTGGAGCCTGCACACATCATGCCAGGCCTCACATGCACGCCCTGCACCTCCAAGGACAAGCAGTTTCATGTTGAATGGAATATCTTTCAGGGGTCCAGGAAAATGCTGGGTCCTCATGAGGACACATCAGTCTCCTGTGGATGTCCGAAACGTTTGTAAGTCTGCAACGTGTCCTGCCGACTCACGTGAGGGCATCCGGAAGATGTGCAAGCATGCAAGGTGTTCCGTTGAGCCTCGTGAGGGAAACCAGAAGGCCTGTCAGCAATTTGAGATGTTCTGCTGGGTTTCACAAGGGCAGCCAAAAGAGGTGTCAGCATGCCAGCTGTTCTGTAATGAGGGTGAGTTCCTGCGTGCCTGCCTAAGCATGCAGGCATGCATGCAGACATGCAGGAATTTTAAAAGTGAGGCAGGCAGGCATGCGTACCTGCCACAGTGGGTGATCGGGAGGAAGTGGCTCTGGGTCGGTGACATCTAGAGCTGCGCGGATTTGGCCGGCATGCAGCGCCTTCAAAAGGGCATCTGTGTCCACCTGAGGGCCCCTGCAATGAAAGCACATGCGCCCCTCACTCTTCTAAATCTCACCAAGTAGCGTCCCGTACGGCCCAATGGCGCCTCCCTGAGCACAGACCGATACTAGCCAGCTCATGCCAGTTGAAGTCAACCTCCTGGTGGCAAGTATGGGCAAATCAATTTTCATGACGTGCAAAAGCTCAGATTTACCCTCAGCACTCAGACAGAAACCACAAATCAGCTCTGCAGTGGCTGACTGCTTCGGCATGTTTCTGGGTGTGCACAAAAGCATGTCATCTGGCAATTAGTCAAGCAGCTGCACTAGAGAGTTGTAGGCTGTGTGTCCAGGATCATACCGGCCTGCATTGATGAGCAGAGCTCCCTTCTTCATGCGAGACAGAAAACGCGCGTCCACAACGTGGTGTGTCTCTGGTGTGAGCGGCAGCAGAATGATGACAATGTCCGCCGACGGCAGAAGCTCATGCAGATCTGCAACATGCATGTGCACGGGTCTATGAGTCTGCATTGTCACCAACAGCTGCAAAGTGGGTCATAACAGCAGCCCCTGATTGCTCTGCTAGTCGCAAACGGTCAAGCTCTCCCCTTACATCAGCCCCTGAAGGCTTCTGTTTGTCACCAGCAGCTGCAACTTTCCTGACTCTTTCTGACTACACCATTCCCTGTAGGCTCAATTGATTACCTTGCCCATCACAGTCATCGTGCTCAGGTGCAACCTCCTATTAGACAAAGACACAAAAAGAGAAATGACAAAGTGGCAGCCTGGGACCACATGCCTTCGAGCGATCGGACGCCAGGCCGCGCCGTTCGGGCGATGCCGGTGATGCGCGCCCCAAACGGCAGCAGCCGCGCTTCCACCGCTCGACCGATGCTGCCGTGCCCCAAGATCAGCACCTCCTTGTCCTGCGACCCCATGCATTTGATCTTCAAATCTCGAAGTTCGAATTTAAAATTCAATATTGGAAATTGAAAACAAGTGCCTGCTGCTACAACACTTCACTGCACTGCACTTCAGAGCAGTCCACGAATGGAGCACAGGAATCCTACCCGGGGATTATTCTATGCACAAAATTCCAGCCGAGCTTCAGACCTGGTGAAATGCAACCTTCGGCTGTTGTTTAATGTGGACTCAGCAAGTGGTGATTTGCCAATGGAGATGCACCCGCATCTGAATTACAGGTCCAAATGATGCAGCTCCAGTGCTGCTGAGGAAAAGAGAACATGAAGGGAGAGGGATGTCTGCACACCTCCAGGTCATCCAAAGGACCCACAGCCGGCATTCCGGTGTTGATCTGCTCCCGAGTCGCTGGATTCCACTCTCCCTGCTGCTGCGCCGTCCAGAAGGCTGGGAACTGCCGAAGCAGCGCCAAAATGACCCCAACACACCTGTGAGCGCGATTAAAGAAATGTGTGAATACCGTACTGTCGCATGCGCACGTCTTAGGAAGCGTCCATGAGAAGATCTCCTTTAAAGCAAGGTGTGGAATTAAAAGGAGGGTACGGGAGAGGCTGAGGTGCACCATTCAGCCACAGGTATGTCGTGTGAGCCGCTGGCATTGCAAAGAATGTGATGTGGTTTGACGTGTGAGATCACATTGTTGACTCCAGCACTCAAGGTCTGCACCACCTGTGTGAAACACAACAACTGGAAAATAGGTCTGGTGGACCCCGTATCTGGCTGTGGGATGTGCTATGAGGCTAATACACGGTTTGAACAACAGGTTGCCATTCAAAGCACTTGACCTACCTTGAGACTGGTGGCATGCTCAAAGATTTCTTCTACGCGCTGTAAGGAGAACTCCACGCCGCTTGTGATCATGAACTCGATCTGAGAAATATCCTCGGGCAGTGGGCCGCAAGGAGGGATCGGGACCAGCTGTGCGCAATCGAGGAGCGCAACAGTTAGTAGATGCCCATGGATTGATGTTTTGACATGAACGAAAACCATCATCATCATTAACAGGCTCCATTTTATGTTTAATAAGACGAATTTTTTTAATTTTCATGTTATATCGACAATTAGGAGGTCTTCACCTGAACTGCTTCTGGCAGCTTCCCCTCAATGTGATGCACTCCTGCAGTCCCTAAACCGACATACAGGATGCGCGATGCAACCTGAGCATCGGCCACCTGCCCCATGTTGTTGATATCTCGGTTGCTATCTACAAATGCTGCACATTTGAAACGGCAAACATGAAAGAATGCCCCACGTTATGTAAGCACGAGGCGACACGTGAAACGTTTTGAAGTAGCGGCGTTCCTGTAGTCCCGTCCAGCGTTACGAAGCCTCACACTCTCGGAATCCCCCCAAATGTTCCCTTGTTCGCGCAAGAATATCCCAATTGTGCATTATCTTGATGCTGAAGGAATGGTACGTAACATTCCAACCTTCCGACAGCATGGTTGCATCCGGATCATGAAGACAGATTAGACAAGCTGCGCATAATACTTGGACAGTTTAAATTGTGATACAGTAGGTCCAATTGTGATGGGGACTAATTGTTGCTCACCTCCTCCGAGCACAACAGAAAATGAGGAGCCAAACAATAACTCGTCAACGTGTGAGATCAATGAAAAACAGAGGGTTTGTCGATCTGACCCTTCTTTTGTAGAGAGTGCAGCTGTAATTCAAGGAATGTTTTTCTATAGATGTTACATGAATGTCCATGGGATTGTGGGATGGCGCAGATTCGTCACGCCATCGAGGAGGCCACAGCCAATGCCTTTCAAAGGGATCCTGACTTCATAAGGACCCCCCTGTCCAAAATTAACGCAGAGGCTGTAGCTCTGCACAAGGCTGGTCATCATATTGCCGCTGTCGCAGCATTCTCAAAATTATTCGAGAGGGCGCGGGTCAAGAACCTGGTGCATGCAGAGCTGCATGTCTGCTACAGGTGAGCTTTTGACGCCTTCCATCTCCCAATTTTGTCTGCTAGAGGTGTCTGTAAGAGTCAGAAGGTAGATTCTTCAATTGATGGCACTTTTGTTGTAAGTCTGTGCTCCAACTGACACCTACATAGGAGTAATAGGCTTGGAAACTACTTGACTTGCCTAGCACCAGACGGTGCCGAATGAAAATTGGCCAGCCTGCCCAAATCCAAATGTAGCTACAGAAGAGCTGGAGAGCCGAGCTCAGAGCAATGGGAGCTCCACAAGTCACTGCAGCAGAGAACCTCAAAACGTCTTCAATGTGCAAGACAAGGTCCACATGCGGACCAGCTCTAGTTGTTTTAAAAACGTTTGCATGTGCAGCAACCGTGCGGCAACGTTTCTTGCCCTGGAGCTCTGGCAGGAAGCACTGGCGGACGCAGAACGTGCGCGTGTGCTGACACAGGCAGCGCTCAAGCGCAGCCCAAAGACGGCCGGCCCCGCCTATGTCAAGACTTTTGCCCAGAAGGGCGCCGCTCTCATGGGTGGGTGTCTGACTGCTTGGGCAATCTTGCTGTATTATTTGCAGGGTCGATCGGCATTTCAATTCACCAATTTTTGGGGAAAGAAATGTTTGCGGAATCCCCAATTGTGTGCAGAAGAGCTTGACCATTATTGACAAAGCATTGAAGACACCGCAACATAATGGACTGGCTCAGGGGGTTCCATTCCAAGTATGAAAAAAGCTCATCCTGCTCTCAATTCTGCATGCTGACCCTTGAAAAGTATCAATGCATCTGCAAGGGCCATGCAAGCAGCCATAGTGACTGTCTAATCCTACCCGGACACAAGAGTATTCAAAATATGTGCAGGCATGGGGAGGCACAGGGAGGCATCACTGGTGCTGGAGGAGGGCTCCAAGATGGACCCCCTCAATTGCCAGATCAGGACGCACCTCCAGACCGCCACACAAAGCATCCTCAGAGACTTATTGGAAGGTGACATCCCCAATGTATCCTCCTGCATTACAACTCTGGTTGAAAGATAATCGCACACCCTCCCCCAGAAGACTGCTATGGATGGTGTCCGTCTGGTGGTGCAGTGCTTGTTAAAGGGCCTCAGTGGCATGCTTGTGCGCCTGCATGCTCGCCCAGTTGCCGCTGGCTTGTGTCTGTTAGTATTGTACTTGCACGCTTTTCCTGCCAGAGGCAAGGTGCCTGTGCAGAGAAACTGTAGGTAAAGACTATCCCATTTCCTGTTCCTTAATGAATTCGCCAGATTTAAGCAAGACCCAACCAATCGTAGGCGTGGTGCTCGATACTTATAAAATGAGATTAACACATGGCGAACAGGGAAAAGCCTGTGACATTACCAAAGTGTGTGTGCAGGCAAGGGGAAGGAGCTGAGGCTACTTACAGCGCCGGACCCCACGCAGCGGATAACATATCATCCCCATTCGACACCCCTGCACAGATTCAAGACCGACAACATGCTCCCCAACCAGCTCTTGACCCCCTTCCAGGCCTGTGACCGCCTTTTGCACCTGCCTCATGCTCTGATGCCACCATTGCTCTTCTACAGCTCTTGAGATGGTGCTGACCACTCGTAATAATAGGGTCCCGGCTGGCGGGGGCATTTACAAATGTCGAGCATCTTGCGCACGGTTGCTTGGGTCTTGCTTTGAGTAGGCAAATCCAACATGGTGTAGGAAATGTGCAGCCTTTACATGCAGCTCGCCTACAGACACGCCTTGCCTCTGGCGGTAACAGCATGTAACACTGTCAAGAGCCAGCAAATTTCATTGCCCGCCAGGTGTCATTGAGTTGCCTTGAAATGGACCCGGCGAGCTCAAGAATCAGTACCGGTGTGTGCGGTTATTTTTGCTGAGAGATTTTCAAAATTCCTGCAGGCGGACAACGATCATCACGTGAAAGACACATACAACTATGTGACGGTGCAAGCGGACGTCAAAATGCCCGGCCGCCATTTTGCGTATCTGGAGGACGGCGCCCGTCACGCGGCGTTCCAGGGCGCCATACAAATGGCGGTGGACCGCATGCATGCCAACGACAAGGATGCGCGCGTGCTCAACCTCGGCTGCGGCGCAGGTGCCAGCTCAGCATACAATTATTATTACTATTATTATTATTATTACACGCTTTTCCTGCCGAAGGCAAGGTGCGTCTGCAGACAAGCTGCATGTAAAGGCTGCCAAAGCATACAATACTGTGTATGAAATTCTTCCCGTGCCACATCCTGTGATTCTGCAACTCATGAATCTTATTGTACCACGCTCTTCCTGCCAAGAGGCAAGACCCAATGAACTGTGGGCAGGGTGCTCAATATTTACACCGCCCCCCGCCAGCCGGTGCCAGCTCAGCATGCCATGCCTTTTCTACCTTCATATGTTTTGTTTTTGATGCCTGTGTCTCAAATTGGATGAGTCGAGAGTAAAGGAGCCCTCCCAGAAGACATCAGGGGATGTTTGGCATATGGGCAAGAGAGTTCCTGGAGTTTTCTGGCTGTTACAATTCATTGACCGCAAAAAAAAAAGACTGACCTGCCGTAGGGATGGGTGCTGGCTAGCCGAGCAATGTTTCAATTGATATCATCGGTTGAGGAATTTATGTGATGTTGTGCAGGCTTGCATGCGATGATGGCGCTGCGTGCGAACGCAGAACATGTGACGGCTGTTGACCGATGGCTTTACATGGCCCTCGCATGCAAGGAATCTCTGGTAAATGCTGCACCCTTCATAAAGTTCCTTGAAAACCAGCAGTACCCTTCTGACAACCTGTACGGTCAGCAAGCTGTTTCTGAGCAGAATGTACCCCTTCTGCAATGGCATTCAATTATGCCGGCAGTTGCATGTGCTTAATGACAGCAGAGGATTGCTCCATCCATTTCCATTTTTATGGAGGGATTGGTGATGACGTTGTTTGCTATGCACATGCGCAGGTGGCGAACAATTTCTCAGAGGATCGTTTCAGCGTTATCTACAAGCGCCCCACAGATCTGGCCCTGCTGAAGGACGTGCCCATCTGCTGCAACATTCTCATCTGTGACATGTTTGACGAGGGTGCGCCTTTTACAGAAGCATTTCCTTGGCATTCCACTTGACATCACCAGACAATGCATCTTGAAATTCAACGGTGGCAACAAGCACTGCAACGTTTTTTATGAGGAATCCCAGACCGAATAACAGAAGCACTTCCTCGGCTCTCTGTTGGGGTATCGCAAAACCTCAGCGTACTTGGAGAGCAGTCTAAGATGAGTGGTAATGTCAGGACATGCATGACCAGATGTGTCTCCGAAATCCATGAGAAGAAGCATCTCCCCATCACTCTCCAAAAATTCCAAACACTCAGAGTGTCTTGAGATCAAGGTAACGATGACGACCAGGTTTGAGGCATGTATACTTATTTGATCTGTGTCATGGCAGGGCTGCTGACGAGTGGGATCATACCGGCCATGAGACACTGCCTGCAAAACATACTGGCGGACGATACGATCCTACTCCCTGCGTCCGCCACCGTCTACATGCAGGTACTGCCACATCAAGCTAAGCAGTAAGAAGGCTTCTCACTGCTAATGGGAATGCCTTGCTTCACTGCTGTTGCATTCCTTAATTTTGGATTATATTTCATTCTGTTCAATTCCATGGATTGAGTTTATGGGCCTGCTGACGTAGTGGAGAAGGCGCCAAATCAAAGCAAGTGGGAAGGCCGTCAGTAGAATTGATGCTTTCATGCACCTGAGCCCAGAGTGGTTTTGGTAGACATGTAACAATCAAAACAATGAATTTTTGAAGCACCCACACCACAGCGTATTTTGAGTGTGTATAAATGATGCAGGCGGCAGAAGTTTGCACGTCTCCAGTGTCCGGCCTGGACATGAGCGCTGTAGACCGACACAGATGGACGCCCGCCTTCACCACAGGTGTTCTTCACCCCTCCCTGTAAACATTTCAGAATGCAGCACCCTTTCTCTAGGTGTCATGAAAGTTGCAACACCATATGGCTTCCCGACTGGTACACAGCAACTGCAGATTAAACTTTGAAGCATGCATGCTACTGTCTCACTGTGTCTTTCCTCATCCGCCGCTTGCTGCTTTGTGGCATCAGTTGCGGTCCTAAGTTGGCTTGAAGCGATGAAACACGACTCGATGACCGACTGACTTGCGGCGGTTTACTCAGGCGACTTACTAAGGCATGACTCATCATTTTGTCATATCACGTCTGTCATGTACCTGTTTCAATAGGCGTTCCTCTGGCAGACGGCCTATACAGGCCGCTTTCAGAGCCCATAGAGGCATGGCACTTTGACCTGCGCTGCCCGCCAGAGGAGAGCGGCAGAAAAACGCTGGATGTGGAGTTTACTGCGGATGGCGTTTTCAACGCGGTTGTGTTTTGGTACACGCTGCATCTCATCGATGGCATCACCATTTCCTCTGAGCCGGGAGCTGCCACATCAGCGCCAGGTCAGCCATGTTCGCATCTGCATGTTGTCTATCTTTTGCCCAATCTTGAAATTGTGTTTTTATTTTTGAGTCAGCACCTTAGCATTCAACCTGCATCCAAGCAGAACAGCTATCAGCAGCACAACTGCAAAAAGCTATCCAGTCTGCTATCTATGTGTGGCCATCCCGCCAGGCAAGGGTAGGGGTGATGCATGAAGGACCGATCTGACGTAATGGGCTCCCATGCATGCAGGGGCACACCTGTCTTGATGAAATTCGCAAAGTCCTCATTCAACACCGGAATTTCATCGTGCTTCAAGGGCATGAGCTAGATACAGAGCAGGTTGCAAGAATTCACAGGATGGAGAAGTGTAGAAGCCACAAGCCCACCAAAAACTGGATTGCTGTTGCATGTGCAGGCATGCAGCCGGCAGTGCAGTACCTGGCAGGGGAGCTCAAAATTGAGGCTGGGCAGGTGTTGCCTGTTCTGGCGACACACAACACCGTCCGCCTGCGCTTTGACATAGAGGAGGCAGAGTATCTGCACCTGGCCAAGCCGGACGCAGCGTTCTCTCCCAGCCACTTCTCCATGCTGGCGGACACTCGCAGGAACCAGGCAACACACCTCTTCTGTGTGGCAACCTAGTCCCAAAAAAACGGATGCTCGCGGTCAATGCCCCCAATTTTTTTGTAGGACTGGTAGAATCGCATACCTGCTTGTATCAAGGATGGCATCCGTTTATAGCACCGTGCCCATGGTTGACTGGGTCTTGCTTGGATCTGGCAGGTCCAACAAGGGGTAGTATCGTTGCAGTCTTTAACTGCAGGTTGTCTGCAGACGCACCATGCATTCATTCTCTTAGGAGGGGCAGCGGGCAGTTGTGCATCTAGATGTCTCAATTGGATTGACCACATGTGCTGGAGATTTTCCATCTGATCCACACCTCAGGACCAGTCCTAAATGGCCTGAAAGTGTGCATCAAAGCACTTCCTCCTATAGAAAAATTACGACCTTCCACATCTCCATGTGCAGGCTTACCAGGAGGCAATAGGGAGGGCTGTGGAGAGGTTGAAGGCAGCAGAAGGGGAGGTGCACGTTCTGGACATGGGATGTGGCACTGGCCTCTTCGCAGCAATGGCGGCCAGGGCAGGTGCCTCCAGCGTGGTGGCATGTGACCTGCATGACAGCATGTGCACCACCGCACGCAAGGTGACTGCGCACTGTTGTTATTTTAATATGCTTTTTTGTGCCACAGGCAAGGTAAATCTGCCCAACCAATTTCACAGCGCTGCCTAGCCACCGTTTTTTACAAGGTCTTTCTTGCCCCTCATATTTGTCAAGAACAATCCTTTCTTTGAAGTGATAGGCCCATAACATGGCTTGCAGCTTTCATCTTTCTTTTGCAGCGTGTCGATTAAAGGACGTGAAGCATTACGTAATCTTGGCATGAGGTAAAATTTAATAGTTTGTCATGCAGGTGGTGGCGGTGAATGGGCTGTCTCACAAGGTGTCCGTGGTGCAGAAGGACATCGCCCTCTTAGAACGTGGCCACGAAGTGCGCTACCTCGGTTGCAACCTCGCCATCGCCGATCTCTTTGATGCAGGTACCCTTTATCACCCTCCCCTGTCCTGCCGTTGCCTTACATCCAGAATTTCCAGAATTTTGGTAGGTTGGCAACTCGATAACAAAATGCTGCAATGTGCAAGGCTTCTGTAATTTCTAAGCATGTGAGTACGCCATGCACCCTTCCCGGTTGAGCCACTAGATTGTATGCAGCAATTGCCATTTAGTTTCTTGCGAAACTTCAATTTACAAAACGCTGCCTTGGGCGGTGCTCCTGCAATTTACCAGCAAGGTGAGCATGCCATGCATGCATGCAACTTGCTCTCGCCCCTGACCTTTCACTCAGCTGTCTCAGCGACACCAATGTGTCTCAGCATCTGCTCCCTTGTCAATTTCAGAGGTGAAATTCCACCATGGCAAGCATGCCTGCGCTTCAATGTGCACAAACTATCTCAGGAGCTAATCTCCTGCTCTCCTGTGATGCACTCATGGTTTGTCTGCAGGGCTCCTGGGAAACAACTGGCTGTATCTGCTGGACATGGCGAAGAAGAATGTTCTGCAGCCGGGCGCAACTGTGATCCCAGCCGCTGCCACGCTCTACTGCATGGGCATTGAAGCTCGCACCGGGGATGTCTGCGGCTTTGACTTGTCTGCCTTCAACAAGTACAGGTGACCTGCAGCTCCCGCAAATTCTGTATCTCTCCAGCAGCCTGGTTTTCAAATTTTTCGATACCAGTTCCCTGTCGGGAAAGGGCGCTGTAGTACTTGCAGGGGTGCTGGATTTTGTCAAAACAAGACGTTTTCCTTAGAGCAACCCAGCGTGTGCATGCAATACTGACATTGCAAGCCCATGTAAGCTGATGCACAGGGGTCTGTCTATGACCTATGTGCATCATTTTATGGGTGAAGGTGTATGTACAAGTCCCACGTTCGCATTTGAATTCAATTGAATCATGTAGCTGGATTAGAGATGCAAGTAGAGGGGGATCCTGCATCACAGGTGGGACAAGCAGTACTCGGCATGTTTCCTGGATGATATGCCACACAAGCGGCTGACACGGCCGGCAAAGGTGTTTGAATACTTCTTCGATGGCATGCGCAAGGGCCGCGGCCGGGAGAACATCCTGCGCCTAGAGGTGAGCACAACGAGGGATCCCCCCTGTTTATTTCTAGCTCACCCTTGCCTGGAATCTTGCTCACCCTCGCCTACCATTCATACCACCAAGACCTGCCTTCCTCCTTTTCAGGGAAAGATTTCATTTGGTAATATGAATGAGGTTCACACAATCTTTTAAAAGAGGAATGCCTTCATCTCCACTTTCTAGGGCAAGGACTTGAGAAGGATCTCTCAGCTTCCGAGGCCCAGTAGTCACACGACTGCCTGAATGTGTGCCATCTGCGCGTCACAAGAGTGTCTTTAATAGCATGCATGCCGTCTTCACGTCTTCACATGTCAGCGACTGTGCAATATTCCACTGTTGTGGACCTTGCATTGTCTTGGTGGTGCCTTCTGAGCTTGGCAGAGCCATGTGTTGACAGGTGGTGGAGGCAGGCCACCTGAATGCAATAGCCTTCTGGTTTGACCTCCACCTGGACGATGAGGTCAGCATTACTACAGCGCCCACCTGCATCGGCCTGGGCGGTGAGCTCATCGGCAAGTCATCGGGGCCGGCAGGCGCCAGCTCAGCCAACCCTGTCAAGACCCGAGGCAAGGCTGCCATGCAGGGAGATGGCAGCGCCGCAGATGCATCAGAACCACAGAGCTGCGAGGGCTTCATGCCTGCCAAGGTGTGATTAGTTGCTGCCCAATGTACTTTCATCAGTTTTGCTGCAACACTCCCATGTGTAATTCTCTGGCCTTTAGTAACCAGATCACCTCTAGGTGGGGTTACCCATCACAGCATGCATAGCAGGCATGTGGGGTTGACAGAGCAAAAGACATGCATGCAGCATGCCTTGCAGAAGAGCATGAACATCTATGTGAGTTGCACGGACGTTCATTGATTGTTGCTGAGGGCGGGAGGTTTGCAATGTGCAGGAATGGAGCGGATGCAAGCCAGGATGGGTGTTCACAGCAGGACACTTGGGTCTGGGGTACTATGTTGATGAGCTATCAGCACAGCAGCTAGCTGCAGGGACAGATATTCCAGAGCAGCAGCCATGTGACGACTGCCCTGCTGCTGCTGCCAGCAGCTCTTCCTCCAAGCCCGAGCAATCCACAGCAGCGGATTCTCCTGACAGCACTAATGGAGACGGTCCAAGTAGCGTCATGCCAGGATCTGTTCCAGCAGAGCAGACAGCCGACCAGGGAGCTAAGGGAGAGCCAAGCGAGTCAAGTACAGACAGTCGGGCCAGTGCAGGACCGCGCAGCAAGGGTGAGAGGCACTACTGGGGCCAGGCACTGCAATATCTGGAAAAGAGCACTGATGTCATCCCAGGTTTGCCACACTTTATTGCTCAGTTTCCACTTTCCAGCGATGACATCATTCATGGCCCTGCAGCCTCTGAAATCCGGCGTTTCTTGTGGCAAGGGATAGCTATGACGAGCAGCGCTGGCTGGTTTCAGATGATATTATTATTATACGCTTTTCCTGCCAAGAAGCAAGGTGCAGTTGAAGGCTGCCAAGAAACCAATGCTTGTTGGACTCGCCAGATCCAGACAAGACCCAATCACCCATAGGCACGGTGCTCAGTATTTATACCGCCCCCGCCAGCCGGGGCCAGATATGGTAGTTGAAAATTCCGGCCGGCATACAATCAAATTCGAATTGAAGTTTGAATGTGCGGCAGGCAAAAAGGTGACACTGCTGGCGACGAGGGAGGGCGGCCAGGTCAGCTTCCGGCTACGTGAGGGGGTGGGAGATTGGGTGGATCGAGCCCCATGGCGTATTGAATGGGGCGGTGGTTCCTCGGTGGAAAATCCCCACTACCAGCGCGTGCACTACTGCCAGCTTCTGGTGCGCACGCAATAATTATTGATTCTTTCCTAAACACTGAGAGTTACTGATTTTGGCGGCGGTTTACCGGCATGTGCATGCGCGCACTTTACGGATTGATCTGGCACGTGCATGTGCATCTGCGCATGCATGGCTTGTGTGATGAAGTATACTCTACAGATCAAAAGCCGTTCCTGTCTTCCCTTGATAGCCACCTGCTCACTTTCTTATTGACCTGCATGTACCAGCCTTGCATTGTAGGGTGGACTGTGTGCTAGAGATATTTGGTCATTTTGTTGCCTGGTTGCAAGTCAGCACGGCTAGCCATATGACATGGCATCAGCAAGGGTTGCACACGTGCGGTCTGCTGCTGCAAGCCTGGCAAGCAATAGAAGGCATCTGCCCATCAGCTTTGTGAGCTTAATATTATTGTGGTGTTGCAATTCCAGGTGAGCGACTTCCTGATGCGCGTGAAGAGTGGACGCTTCCCCAGCATTGAGAAGGACATGAAGATGGTGCTCGCGCATTGCGGCTCCCTCTTCCTGGACCCAGCCTCCCTCTGGCAGGTGCTGGACTTTATACTTTTAGTGTTTTTATTGCATGCTATTCCTGCCAAGAGGCAAGGTGCGTCCTGCAGACAAGCTGCCTTTAGCGGCTGCCACAATCCTACCCCTTGCTGAACTCGCCAGATCCGGGCAAGACCCAATCAACCATGGGCACGGTGCTCTTTATACCGCCCCCCGCCAGCCGGGCTTTATACTCCACACTGCCACAACCTCAGGAAAGCACAGAATCAGACTGAGAAGCAGTCTCTAAAGGTCTCAAGAAACATGCACCAGGGGCTGTCGTCTTGAGAGCATGGCCAAAGCTGTCAACTTCAGCCCCCATCCTCGCATGGCGCTCAGAAAGGAAAAAAGCTGCCGGCATGCCAATTTATACAGAACGTCTTGTCTATGGGCGTGCTCATACTCTTCACGCATGACTTGGTTGTACGTGGCGCAGGTGTATCATGAGATGGTGATTTTGGAGCGCATTCACACAAACCCGCAGTTCAGCCCTGGGGTGTCACTGGAGGCTCTAACGCGGCAGCCGCTGCGCTTGCACTAGCAAAAGCCAAATTCCAGCTACCAGAGGACCCCCTACAGCCAGCTTCATTGCTTAACGAGTGGTTGAATAGATTGCCATGTTGGTCCGCACGTGCAGTACAAATGCTAGCGAGTGCAGAGGCATTTTCTGTGTGGCACGCAATACAACGCGGACTGAATGCTGTGAATGGAAGTTGACAGCTTGCAGCGCAATATATAGAGGGATTCTAGCGATGCAGTCTGAGACAGTTTGACTGAGACCAAAGGGAGCCCTGGTCTCTGACATTCCATCTCGGCGAGCATGAACTCAATATTCTCAAATTCAAAGATCTTGCCTCCTCAGCAAGGGTGCTTTTGGGACCCCAAATCTCAGTTTGCCAAGTGGCATGACAGGTGGACAGGCAGTCACATCGCACGAACGAGCCACACTTCCAGCCTTTGTTTTGCTAATTAGAACACATTCTTCTGTGTTTGGTACACACAGTTTTGCTGCTGATGTGACTTTACTCTGATTCACCCTTGTTGTTCAGGCCAATAACATGCAAACAGCTGCCTCCAGGCCCGCCCCTTTGTGCCTCTATACTAAAAGCCTCACATCTGGTTTGAATAGGACCCATTGTAATGAACAAGAGCTTGACAAAGCCCAAATGGCGAGCACGATAAATGGCCTGATTGTCAATGACTGATTGAAAGTCAAATCAGAGATTGAGGCAGTAGATTTAGAGTTCTCTGGATGGGCTCCTTGTGGGGGATGTGATGATCTCAAAGCCTAATGTCAACCATCAATATACAACCCACGTGTGTCTCGATCAGTCACCTTGTACTGCCAAGGTACCATCACATGCACATGCTCTCCGCCGTGAGCATCTGAATACCGTACTCTTTTTATGAACAAGACATCAGTGGCATTTTCCTCAATGTCATTCTGCCCGCAGACTCTGCCGCACAACATTCAGCAGGGCGCCTTTGCTGAGGGATGAAAGGTATTCAGTAGCATCAGTGCTTGCTGAGAAGTCACTCATAGAGCTTTCAAAAAATTGAAATGCACACACTTTTTGTAAACACACTGCCCGTTGGAAAGAAAGGTCTGCCTGCAGCGAGACACTCTCCAGCACACCAATGAGGCATGTCATTCTGCATGCCACAGAGATCTGCATAGCTCCAAACGTCGGCAACAACCATTACAGTCACGACTTGCCGCACTGACTGGACCAGTGACCCTGCTGCCCGCACTTGAAGCACGCGTCGCCCTGCTTCAGCGCCTCGCCGCCGCCCTGCGCGCTTCGCCCACCAGCACCAGTGTTGGTAACAGAGAAGTACGCCGCGATGCCGCGGCCGGCAGATGCACCGCGGCCCCGGCCGGCGGCAGCGGCTGCGCCGCCGCGAGCGCTGCCGCGGCCGGCGCCGGGGCTCGCGCGGCCGGCCTGCCGCCCCCCTGGGGTGAACGCGCCGTTGTTTTGGGTTGCGGACGGCGCGCGGCCGCGGCCGGCCCCGCCGGGGCAGTTTGATGACCAGTGCCCCGGCTCCCCGCACCTGCACCATCCATGATTCTTACTATTGACACTCAATGCCGAACGATTTTGCATGCCAAAGGAAATTTTCCAACCACAGCAGACGCTCCAGAAAACCGAGGAATTCAAGGGCATGCCCAATTGTAAGTCCAGCATCGCCTAGAATTCAAGTTTCTTCATGAGCAGGATATGGCTGCGCAGAAAAGGCCACGGCCGCACTTGAAGCAGCTCCCTCGTCCACCGCCGCCGCCGCCGCCGCCGCCGCCGCCCCGGTAGCCGCCGCGCCCGCCGCGGCCGTAGCCGTCCTGCCCCTGGCTGCCCATCTGCGGGGGTCCGTCCAGCAGCTGCGAGGGGTGCTTGGTCTGCCACTGCCTCCAGGCATCGTCGCTGTATTCCTCCCCGACCGCCAGGCACTGGTAGAATTTCTTCACCACCTCACTTGTCTGCACACAGAGCATGACCGTTTCTTTTGTCAACAAGTGACTGTATAAATTTTTAGCTTCGTTAGTCTTCATTAAAGTGATGCCTGCTGATGAATGCTGACTGGGAGAATGCCTATGATGGTACTGTGGTTAGGATTCAAGATTCTCCGTACACACAATCTTAAGGATAGCTGGGATATGGTCACTTTCAGCAGAGGTACAGAGACATGCCTTTACGCAGCCACCAGACCAGTCCAGGATCTGCAGGCCCTCCAAGGAACGCACTCGACTGAGCGCCACATATGCCTGCACACAGCACAGGTCAGGTGTCAGTTGTGGCATTGAAGGATTAATCCTCTTAGCAGTACTGCAATGCATGTGGAGGGAGGGGAATGAGGAGTACCTGGCCTTCTGCAAACATGCCCTGCCCCAGGCAACACACATCCTGTCAGACTCTTGCGCCTTTGCAAATTTCCCCTTCCATTGCTGCTCGAGGCTATTAAGGAAGGAGCCAAGCTCAGACATGGAGAGAGCAGAAGGTGTCTTACCTTGAGGGACACCTTTGCCAGGTCAAGAGTGAGGCCCTGGCACTTGTGGATGGTGAGAGACCAGGCCAGCCTCAAAGGGACCTGCTTACCAAGCACAGCAGCTAATTAGCAATGCCAACAATACATGATGTGCCAGGGTGTTGCCTTCGTTTCCAGAGTTCCAAACCACAAAATCAAGCTCACATTTCATTGCTGATGAGAGCAGGAAGTCAAGATGATAGTCATGCCTGCAGGCGTTGGCATTTTCCAACCGTGGCCACTTCGGAGCTGAATATTTCTGGCAGCATCAGGCGCTCGCGATTGTTCAGAAAGCGCACCACTGGCACCTGGACACCTGGCCACCTGCAGTCATAACAGAATTCTCAGAAGAATGATGAATTTAAATCAGTATGCACACAATTTCCATTCTGGATGCAATCAGTGCATTCCGGAAGGGGCCTCAGCTTGATGGGGCACAACTGTTGCCACCTCAATGAGTCGCATGCCTAAGTTCAAATTTTAAACAGCCTAGCACATTTGAAAGCTGCATTGTCCTTTCTTGAGAGACAAGAGAGGACGTGGTTGAGGTCTTGACTTGCCTGGCGAGCACTTGGCGGTAGGACTCGATCTTTGTTGGGTCAAAGGCCACCCTCGACAGGGAGAACTGCACAGCCGCCGCCTGCGCTGCTGTTTCAGATGGAAGCTGGTCAGCTGCTGGCTTCTCTGGTGCAGCGCCCGCTTCAGATTGGGTCCCTGTAAGGTCTACTACATCCTGTCCCTTGGCCTCGCTGGATTTCTGTGGCTCAGGATCTGATGCAAAGCTGAGCAGCCGAATGCACTCCTGCAGCAGAAGCACGACCCAAAGATCAGGGCACTTGTTATTATTGCACGCTTTTTCCTGCCAGAGGCAAGGTGCGTCTGCAGACAAGCTGCGGGTCAATGCTGCCACAAATACAATGTTTTGTTGGACTAAACAAATCCAAGCAAGACCCAATCATGAGCACGGTGCTCAGTATTTACACCGCTTCCCGCCAGCCGGGGCTAAAGGCCCGATTTGTGTCACCACTATTGATTGATTTATTTCTGATACTCAGGTCAATATGTCTGTGGGGTACTTAAAAGTGCTGCACTGTCGTAAGTCTGCTCCTTAAGCATGTACCACCCCTACAGAGCCTCCCTACACAGAGAGAAGTGACATGGTGCGGCAGGCTGGCAAGATATTAAGAGTATCTCACCTCTGTGGTCTTGAAGGAGGTGATGACACCGCGCGAGCCGTTGACCAGCATCTCATGCCCAGCGCCGTCCAGCTCCAAGTTCTTCAGCAGCATCACTTGCGCCCCCACCTGGCCCCCGCACGACTCCCAAAATTTGACATTGGTTTCCCAGAAACCCCCCTTTGACTACTATCTCGAGATTCTAGGATCCAAATGGACCTGACAGCCAATGGTATGACCTGGAAAACAGGCATGCAAAAACGAGCCCGGCTCGGTCCATTGGGCAACTCTCAACAGACTTTGGTGCATGTGTGTGTGTGCGCATGAGTTGAACTGAAATGCCCCAGTGGGAGTAACAGGCAATGACTTTGTCGCCTATGGTATGACAAACCAGTGAGGCATGGGATGGGCCCAACAAGCACACATGGACCCTTCCAACTGTCTTCTGATGCATGCTGCAAGAGTGGCAGGAGGAGTATTGGCGCACCTTGTACTCGGCCAGAATGGGTGCCAGGCAGTCCCTGAAGAACTCGTTGCGCTGCAGCTGCTCCTTCTGCTGCCGCCACGCCGCACTGCCCTCTTTCTCATCCAGCGGCAGAGTCTCGTCCACACCCTTCAGCTGCACCTGCGCGCACATGCCGACCGCAGCACTCAGAATCTCACAATCTCATGGCCTGCAGGCAAAGGATTTGGCCCATTGACAGGGATGATTGATCCACAGCATGATCAATGCCCCAAGCTCCTGATCTGCCATGAGGACAGTGATGCGCATGCAGAGGGAGAGCGCAACTTGGGTTGACAGCACTATGCTGATGGCTCAATGATAGGCTGGCTGGTCACCTGAGGAGTCAGATAGCAGCAATAATGTGCCAAGACCTCCACATGCGGGAGAGTCGTCCATTCAACCCTGAAATTGTCAGATTTTTTCCCCTGGCACGGTGATGTGAAAACCCCAGCTCACCAGCTCGCCGGGCAAAACTTCCAGCTCGCGGCGGTTGACAGCGTCCACGTCAGCGTTCCTGGCAAACAGCTGCGTGGCCTTGATCCCCGCGACCTCTGGCAGCGGTCGGCTGCACTGCTGCACCAGCGCCCTCACTGCCATCTCCGTATTCTCCCCGCACCTGCAAGTAGACCAGGCTCAGCGCATGTTTGAGCGCATGCAACATATCATGCACAATCACTCCTTTGCCACCCACAACTCAGCATGGATGACTGTTTTGCGGAGCTTCTGGTGCATGTTTCATGATAATGTCTCTGCCCAGTTCTGTCATTTTGGTCTTCTACCCTAGCAAAGTCAGATGGTTGTTGGCTCGAGCAATGCAGGCCCATGGTATATAAGAAGAAGCCAACAACTCTATGCATGTCTAAGGAGATGCAAGAGAGAGCGAAGAGCCTTGCTTGGAGGCTTCACCTGATGTCGTTGAGGATCCTGACAAAGGTCTCGTCCTTCTGGCGCCACACTTTGGTCAGCAGCACCTGCGTCAGCTCGCACTTCTTCCACGCAGGCGCCTGGAATGTGAATCCCCGGTTGAGAAATGAGTTCTCCGGCATTCCTGGGCTCCACCGCTTCTCTATTGGGGGCAGCCTGCACAGTCACAGGCGTCAATATGACATCCTCTTTTGGCTGCTGCCTCTGCCAAAAGCCAGATTCGTCCTCGTCCCATTAAATTGATATTGAGCATGCAAATTCACCATATTTATGTAATGCCTGTCCAAGCAATTTGGCATTGGGCATGCGGTGTCGTTGCAATCATGTGATGCCTGCCCGGCTGAATGAAGTGCGGCAGAATCATCCTGGCCTGTGCCTGTTGCACATATGTATTTTTGGGCACGTATATCTCTGGGCATGTGCTTCAGCAGAGCAGGAGAGTGCTCACTGGAAGTAGTCGCCAGAGAGGATGAGCTGGATGCCTCCACAGGGCTTGTCTGAGAAGCGGATCTTGCGCAAGGCCTGCTCGACCTGGGCGAAGAACTCGGCCGAGACCATGGAAATCTCGTCCAATATCAGCACCTGCGTTGCGCCAACAATTACCATGAGTTCTGGCTTTCTGCGCTGAAGGCATGGAATATCAGCACTCGCTTTGCACCATGCAGCAGTATGAGTACTGGCTTGTCTTGAAGCCTTCAAGGCAGGAAGATGCTGCATCATAAATGCTGGCCTGTCCTGAAGGTGAGCAGGTCACCAGGTAACAAGGTAATGTACTGGCGTGCGGCGTAGAAAGTCCCAGAGTTGGACACTATGAGAATTTCATGCATACTGCAATCTGCTCAGCATCTGCCCAAGTGTAGACATAATGTAAGGATGCAAACCTTGAGCTTCAAAAGTTTTTTCTGGGTGATGGGCTTCCACATGCGGCCAAAGTCTTCAGACACGGTGGGCACGCCACATCCTGCTGTTGAGTGGAGCGTTGTGCCTGGTGCATGCCAGCCAACCTTTTCATTTTTGTTTGTGAAACATCTTTTTGCAGGCAGCAAGTGATGTGCTGAAGACAAGTGTAGAGTCTGCCATGTGGATCAAATATACGGATCTCACCGCCGATGTGTGTTGCAGCGATGCCAGTAGCTGCACAGATGGCGACAGACTCAGAAAAGTCTCTGCCATATCGCCGACGCAAGAAGTCGATGACACGATTGAGCAGGAAGGACTGCGCAGGAATATAATAACCCCTCAATGCCCCACAAAAGAATTGCAGTATTGCCGGGCGTGTTCAGCTCCCATGCGTTGCACTTAGCAAGAGCAGACAACCAGCTTGAACATCTGAATAAACGACAGCGCACCTTGCCAGTGCCTGCATTGCCTGTGAAGAAGACGTTACGGCCTTCTCCAATTAGTTGTATGACATTGCTCTGCAGCCAGATTGACATCTGTTCAATTGCAGTGCTGTGTTGCTGCTATACTTCAGGATCTGCCGATACCATGTGCCTCAAACATATTTACCGGTGCAAGGATTTCATAAAACATATGAGGACCCTTCACCTGCTCTTCTGATAGCTGGTGGCTGTTGATCTCGCCAGAGGGTCCATCTTGCTCTCCACTTTGCTCGCACAGTGTATCTGAAACATGGGTGACCATGCTGGCCCTGCAAGAGACAATTCATGGCTCATCATCATCACGATTGACATGATCTGGAGTATTAACATCTGATCTCAATCACCACACTCCATCCTTTGAGTGCAGAATAATTTCCCCAAGGCAACCGCTGCAGACAAAAATTGATATCAAGATCTGCAATATTGATGTGAAACGCTCACGGAAGCTTTCGAGATGGTCGCGGTCCATCGAATTGTTCAAGTTTTGGCTCGAGCCCCTGGGACGAGGTGGTGAAGTCATCAAAGTTGCGCTTTCTGTTGCCTTGTAGATGCGGATCGGTATCTTGCCCATTCTGATCGTTAATCATATTCATAGATGCGTACTTTATCTAGATCTGTCTTCTATGCAGAATTTCAGGGCCCAAGCAAACACTCATACATGTTGGAAATGTGTGCAGCGGGTCTCCTTGTGAGCTAGAGCAGTCAATCAAAAACCCGACGAACATTATCAAATCTTCATAAAAGACGCGAAAAATTTCTGGGCCGATCGCAGGAGTGCCCATGCTTCCTGTCGGGTTGGCATTTTGATCGAGGGTCACTGAGACATTTGCAGCGCAGCACAGCACGTTGACCTCAGCCTCAGTTGATGTTGACCAATGCATGCTGTGTAAATTTCCAGTTGCGATGGATGCCAATATACATGGTATATGTGCAAGCAACAATAGCACAACGACGGTCCGGCAGATGAAATCAATTGTCCTTGCAATGGTTGGCACTGAAGTACAATTGATATTCACCGCATGCGCACCATTGAAAATTCATCCACAAAAAATGCAGCTACCCCTGTCTACATTCCGTGCTGCACTCTGCAAATGGCTTCGTACACTTATCATGTCCAGTGCAGCATACATGTGTTTGCATCCCCAGCTGCTGAATACAAATAATCCCTGCCTGTCACTTCCACTTACTTCCACTTACTGATGAGATCCTGGCCAAATAAAAATGTCATTGTGCAGGACATTCAGGTCATTCGGCAGGAACAGAATGTGCACAGTGCAATTACATGATGATGGTGCCTGGGTCCAGAACAGACTCCTTGAGCTCCTTGTGCGGCAGCACAATTGTGCCATTCAGGAACACCTCGTCCTGCGCAAATGGCAAACCATCAGTTGATTGCAGGCTGCAGCATATATCCTGAACCCTGGCAGCCCACCACAATTCTTTACATACTTCCTCTTGTTGAAGAGTTCCAGGAAGATGGTGACAAGCTGATCAAGAGGTTGCTACACGGTGATGGGGGGTATGGAAAGCCTCAGCAGCACTCAGCGGTCTCTGGCAATTTTGAGACCAGGGTGAGAGCCGTTAGGGATGCATGCATACCTTGACGTGCACGTCCTCTCCGATGACTGACTTGTTGTCTATCCTGGCCCACTTGCCCACAGAGGAGCCCCAGCCGATGATGCTGTCGTTCACGCGCGCAAAGTCCTTCACCTGCAGCATGCAGCAGCAGCTATGAGCAATTTAGAGAACAGAATGCGGATATAAGGCAGAGCGAGCGCCAGAAGATAGGAGAAAGGGAGAGGAGGAAATTATTGCAAAGCAGACTGCAATATTGACTGGCTGTATGCTTTCATGCTATTCAGAATTATGCACCACTGGTCAGCTCAGTTGCAGCCACTTTGCAGCCTGATCAGAAATGAGTGCCTCGTCTGGCCTGGCCAGACTTTTGGAAGGGAAATAAGGCGACTTGGGGCATGCAGCTCTTGCAGGCCCTCCTGAAGTCCCCTTCATTCTAGAATGTAAACTGTAAAAGTAATAGGTTGGGGTCAGACTGGTGTGGGTGCCAGCAGCTGGAGGTGTATCGAGGGAAGGTCAGACGGCCTGGAGCATGCAGCAGCAGCAGCTGCCGCTCTTTGGCGCCCACAGCAGCCGCCGCGCCAGCTGACGCCTTTGTCTACTTTATCATGCACCAAGTGAGCACGAAATACCCCTATGGCGTGTCTGCAAGGGGTGGTCCAAAGAGTCACCAGCCCCCAAACCCTAAAAACAGACTGCTTTTAGGGAGGGATTCGCCGTAAAAAAAGCAGCGCACCTTGACGCGGTGGAGCAGCACTGAGTTGGCGATGCGGACGCCGTTGTCGATCTCGCAGCCGATGCCGATGGACACGTTGGGGCCGATCTTGCAGTCCTTGCCGATCTTGGCGCTCGCGTGCACAATCACATTGCCCTCAAACTCTGGCCCGCTCGCCAGCGTCTCAGGCGCCGTTCTCCTCAACGAGGTCAGGTGCAGCTGCAGCCCTGCAACAAAGACAAGCATGCACGCTTCAACAAGCATGCCACGTCCCTGCACATGGCTACATCACGTGCATGTGCCAATTGCCGGCATGTATGTGTCTCAACGTTCCATGGCTGGCCGCTTTGCGTCTGTGGAGAAATCACTGTCAGACTGGGACCCCATCAACATTGATAAGCTGCATACCGAGGTGCTTCTGGCAAGTATGCTTGCCAAGGTAGTAGTCAGGATGCTTACAGGTGCTGTACAAAGTTGTAGCCTGATTGGGACGCCACAGGACAGTGATGAGTGTATGGTTGCGCGCGCAAGCGTTTGCGCAACTCGCTTCAAGCTACACAGAAAGCGACACCTGTGAGGTAGTCCTTGCCAAGATAGCAGTCAGGCCCACAGGTGCTGTACAGAGTTCCAGTCTGATGGGGATGCCACGGCGTAGTAATACATGTTCAAGCGTGCGCGCACCTGTGAGGTAGTCCTTGGGCTGGCCGACGTCCATCCAGTAGCCGGGGAGGGTGTAGGCAAAGAGCTTGCCATCGCGGCAGATGAGCGGGAAAGTCTCCTTCTCTATCGACGTCGGCCGCATCTCGATGCGGTCCAGCACCGCCGGGCTCAGGCAGTAGATGCCTGCGTTGATCTTGTCGCCCACAAACACCTGCGAGAGGAAAGGCCACGCAATAGGCCGGCTGTCACTCTTGTTTTCATTCTTAGCGCAAGACAGCACTATTGTCTTCTTCCCTTGGCACGATACAGCACCCTTTGTGTTCATTCCTTGGTACAAGACAAAACTTTTTATTCCTTAAACGAGACAAGGTCAGGGACCACTGTGGTGCACATGCTTGGGCGCTGAGCAAGCCTACAGCACATGACAAGTGCCAGCGTGATGCACATATTACTGGCCCTCGTGGCTCCATTGAATGAATATGTGCACCACACTGGTACCAGCTTTGATACGCGCCAGATGCTTTGCTTCATCAAGGCAGCGAATGTGCTCGACAGGGGATTGGCTATGGATGCCCGGGGCAGGGCACAGTTCCCAAACAGGCCTGTAAAAGTACAGCCTTGCAATAAGTGCACAGAAAGGAGTGCATGAGAGGGGTGGAGCGTCAGGCGGCTCACCTTGGGCTTCTCCACGAAGCGCTCCACCCTGCCAGAGTCGTCAGTCACCACCACGCCATACTTTGATGGGTCCTCCACCTGCCCCACAAAGGCAAATCAAAAAATTTCAGAATCCACCTAATGCTCCAGCCACCTCACCTGGTAGCACCCACGGAGGTCCACTCACATGGCGCTGCTCTGCAGCAGGTGGCTGTACCCTGTGGGCGTGCTGGGGCATACACAGTGTCTGTCTGTTTCTTAATAACTGTTTCTGCCAAGATAAAGGTGCACAATGCAGATCCTTGCGCACCTGGGTGACCAGGATAGTCCCCTCTGCGCCAGTCTTCCTGTGGAATGCCAGCATGTCCCGCAGAGGGAACTCGCAGATCACGTCACTGCACAGCCACAGCAAAACACATCAGCACACATTGCTGCAAGGATAGTACGGTAGCAGACATGCTCTCTGGTAAAAGACGCCCTCTTCGGGAGGCTGCTGATTCTCAAGGTGTTTGCCACAGTGTACAATCTGTGCGAATGGAAGTCTTGGATCACAGAGGAAGTGTGCACCAAACAAGCTGATGTGCAGCAATAGTGGGCAGACCTATTGAGGACAAAGAATGGGTCGCCGCTGCCGTCATTGAGGATCTCACTCGCCAGTGCCAGGGGGCCTGCTGTGCCCATAGGCTCCTTCTCCTGTGCAAACAAAGAGCCGTCCCCTTCAATACAATACCCCCCAAGCCTTTCTGTCTTCCCGCCCTGAGACTCAAGCTTCTACTCCGGGTATGTCGCCAATGCATAAGTCACAGAAGGCATGCTTTCCTTGCATAGCACTGTCTCACAGGCCATTGCACAGTCACTGACAGAAACAACACAAGGAAAGGCAGCTTAAATGCATCTGCCCACCTGTGAGCAGGTAATTTTGATGGCAAGCTTCTCCTCCCACTCCTTCAGGAAGTCCATCATCACCTGCGTATACAGACAGCAATTCAGCCTTACAGAGCCCTGGGGATGGTCTGTGTGTGGCCATGAGCATGTATTTCCAAGTACACCAATCCAGCGACGAATCGACAGGGAAGAGGTTCACACCTTTGGCTGGTAGTTGATGGCCAGTACCACCTCGTTACATCCAGCGTTCTTCAGAGCCTGCAACCGCACATCATCTCAGAGATGTCCTGGCAGATTGCCACCCTCCACTGCGCCAGTGAAGTTTGCTGCTTCACCAAGATGAAACATTGACTATCCGAACTTACACCGCCTTTGCATATTCGAAAGGGCAGAAGATAGATATATGGCCTGCCTCATAAAAGGCCTCGTTGTCTGCATACAGTGGGATGTGCAGCTCCATTTTCGAGCGAATCGTGTGCATGCTTACCCACAACTAAAATATTTTTTGCTACAAAACTATGCATTGTGATTGCCAAATCTGCGTCGAAGCAGTGCCCTTTCTATCCAGTCTGATGTACAACTGGCTAAAGTCCATCTGCGCTTTAGGCCCCAGTAGGAGCCCCTCGGGAACCATTGGGTACACGTTTCAGTGTTTAGACAGACAATGCCCATCCATAATTCCACTGGCGCACCCCTCGCAGGCCAAACCCAGTTCTGTTGATGAAGGGGGAAGTGGCAGTACCTCTATCTGGTGGATAATCATGGGCTTGTTCGCAAAGTCCACGATGGGCTTTGGAACCGTTAGTGTGAGAGGCCGAAGCCTTGTGCCATAGCCACCAACAAGGATCAGGGCCTTCATGGTGCTGCTTTTCTCTGGATGCCAGTTGTGACGCGCCGAAGGTTTCACCGATCCACTGACGACCTCACCACTCTATGCAGCTGCAAAACTCGATAGGAAGTAAGGGATTGTTTATTTAGATTTGCAAGTCACAGCGAGATTTCGCGCCAGTATCCGAGGAATTAAAGACCAGCATCTCCAGCAGGCTGCCAGGAACCGCTGCGGTTCAAAGCGCGCATTTCCCCATCACCTCACGCTGGAAATTTGGGGCGCCGAAGGAAGCAATCATGGGATTGCCGTTGTTGCGTGCAAGATTGCGCTTCTCCAACCTCGACGAGTAGGTATTTGCATCTTGGATGATCACGGAGCGTTTGCTGCAGCATTGCGCCGAGCTGCGCTGCAAAAACTTAGTCCAAGGTTGCGTCTGGCCAGCTAGATCAGCATATAAGTGTTCTGCTCGCCTAAAATATCTGATACCGCATTGCAGACTAATGTTAATGCATGCGCAAGTAAGATGTTAGGTGTAGCTTTGCAGAGCAGAAGGACTCCTTATAATTAGCGCTGTGCGTTGAGATCCATCAAGCAATCGATTACTTATTACGAGCACAGCAAGAGAGGATTCTTATGGAAGCGGACGAGTAAGCCATTTCTGAATAGTTTTGCACATATCATGGTTTGCCGACATGCAAATCATCTACATTGAAGCATACAGTCGAGACCAGTGGCATGGATGGGGAGGATCCAAGAGACACCAGCAGAGATCGCAGGAGCCCACGAGGCCTCTTCACTTGGATTTTCAAAGTCTTTCAATTACCGTGGCTGGCAGTCTGTATAATAGGCCTCCTTGTACTGGTGTGCACTTCTACTCTCCCTAATCGCAGACTACTCTTGTCCTGATCTGCCGCTAACCCTCGATCTGACCATGGCACCTTCTTGCAGCTGTATCTCGGCGATAAAGAAAGCCTACACAGGAGCTCTATGCAGATTAAGGCAGCTGGCAACAAGGCAGTGCGTCACATTCCTGTCTGTATTCGTAACAGGCCCTCTGGCATTTTGTCAATCATCTCCCACATAGTAGACGTATGCAACGATCTTATGGAGCAGATTACCATGTCTTGGAACTGTTGCAGCACCTTGCCCTGCATACAAATGCACATGGGGCACCAAAGAATCTGTCACGCTATTATGCAGCGGTGGAGAAATGACATTCTTTCTTGAGGGTTGCAGTTGGAGCATGCAGCCCTGCAGTGGAAAGGCCACTTTGCAGCGGGCTTGCTTCCTGAAAGGACTCAACTCCAACATGAGGCAGCTGTAAGTACAGATGCCAAACCAGAGCTGCAGCGCACGAGAGCCCGACTACGCCCGCTGACGGTCACTTCCTGCCCTTAAAGCCCTCAAATTTCACATGTGCTTGCTTGGCCGGCTCCGATTGACTGGCTTCCAGCTGAAAGCACCAGACGCAGTTTCAGACCTTCATGATAAGGACCAAGCTTGCTTCCTGAGGATGCTCCATGCATAGCAGTGCTTGTGCCCATGCTGTTTCAAGCAGCAGGTGGCCTCTCCTAAGTTGCAGCAATGCGTGATTTGCTCCTCTCAAGGAAGCCTCCTCTCATGAGACAGTCTTCATTATAGATCGATGGCCATGTGTTGAATTCAGGTTGGCGCACTGGTGTTCTATGGGCGCCGGCGCTACGTGAAGCTGCTCAATGTCTACCTGGAGCGCAACCTGGCCAAGAACGGGGGCATCCTGGATGAGGTTAACGTCCTTACTTTCACTCTTGAATTTCTTTTCTTCCTTTTGAGAGTTTTTTCACACGAGAACTCTGCGCAGGCTACAGACATGCCAGTACTTGCCAGTCAGTGCAGCCCAGATTTGAAGACTGCTTCTTGATTTCATGTAGCTCTTTGCAGATCAGTCTTGGCGTTGGTCACAGGATTTTACTGTCACACACATAGGTGCTGCTCTGTTTCTCAGTCTTCAGTTGATCAGCAGCTTCCATGTTGACCTTCATTGTGTGACTAGTGCGGCACAATTTTATGGGTTCGACAGGTGGTCTTTGCCGTGCGTACGGGCAAGAAAGAAGACCTGGAATTTCTGGATGTGCTGCTGGCCCGCCACTCAGGTGAAACATGGCTAGTTTAATACTTACAGCTTACCTGCCTAAATTTGTGTACATTCAGGTAGGCTGCTAACCATAGTTGCACCATTCGGTCAGGAGACTTTTTGGGGACCGTATATACGGCCGAATATACGGTCATACGGAATAGAATATACGGAATACGGTCAAAAACGGCATATTTTGGCCCAAAACACCGAATATACGACCGAATATTCACCGTAGGCCGAATGGCCGAACCTGTATGGTGCAACTATGCTGCTAACGGACTGTCATGATGATGGGTGCAGCACTGCAAGATATGGCTGTGAGGCCTGCACCCATGCAGTGCCTGATCAGGCAGTCTGTCATCAATGCACAGTCACCCTTGACTAATGCATTCTTCCGTCAGGCGTGTACCGGCGCAGCGGCCCCGGCAATTTGAAGGCCACTGGCGTTCATTGGCAGGAGTCATACGCCATCGCGCGGCCCGGCTGCATCTATGTGAAGATCGATGATGACATCATCTTCATTCAGGTGAGTGCAGTGCTGATGTCTTGGATGGAGGAATGCTTGCCCATAATTTGCTGTCTCTGTAGCCCCTGCCTAGCCACATTGCAGCGATATAGGATTGGACCACCAGCAAAGTCAGCTGAATCGCAAAAGGCAGATTAGCTCATGATGGCTGCTCTTGTGCTTCAGTCAATTTTGCTGGCCAGTGCTACAGCTGCATGTTGCCTGCATGATTTTCACGTGTAAAAGTATTTGTTCTGATGAGTGTTGAGGTGTTTCAGCAGGCCATCCCCACTCAAGACAACATATTCGTCTTCTTAAAAATTGAAATTGTGGTGCAGGACGGTGCAATAGAGGCGCTTGTTGAGGAGAAGCTGCGAGGGCGCTATCTGTTCGTATCCGCAAACATTGTCAACCACCCTCTGCTATCATACGTGCATGCGCAGCTGGGAGCACTGCTACCCTATCATCAACCCCCCAAGGGGCTTAGTCCCCTCGACGCCTACAAACCCTTTGAGCTGGTTGACTCAGCCGACGTCCTGGATGACTCACCCGCGCGTACATCCACGTAACCACCACTGCTTAATTATGATGACTCTTGTGCAGAGATCTGTATCTTGGGCAGAGAAGTGGGTTTGGGGACTTTGTCTGTGCATACGTCGGCCGCCGATTGTGCATGCTGAGGCGATCACACTTGCAATTGCATCTGGAATCTATGTCATGCTTGTCAAGCTCAATCGCACCTGCCAAGACACAATCCAATTACCAGATCTTGTGCCAGGACCGAATCACTCAGTATGTTGGGGCATGCAATCATGACTGTCAAGCTGAAGGGATCAAGGATGATCATATTCTGCTGAAGATGACTCACTAGATACCCTTCTAACCCCTTTACCGAGCTAAGTGCATAGCAAATGCCCAGAAAACACCAATTTCTAAGTCTTTCGAGCGCAGGTACGCAATGGACAGCAGCTGCTTCCATGAGAATTGGGACTGCGCGGCGGTGTCACACTACTCCTTTCTGCATCACCTGCGCGCCGGCAGCCTAAGTGCTTTTGAGTTCAGTACCTGGGACTTGTGCTATCCTGACTACCACCGCTGGAGCATCAACTTCTTCGCCTTCAACTCCTCTGACCTGGCCGGCGACCTCCTTACTAACCACACTGATGATGAGGTGATTAATGCTGAGTCATCCTGATGCTGTGTCGGCCAGCGCATTTTCAAAGAGTGTGCATGGGCAGATTCCCTAGATTGTTTTATAAAGGCACAATTTTGGCGGCATCCAGATTATGGAAGAGACCTTAATGCAGTTACTCACTCTGCAATCATGTGCAGGGCACCAGGGTTACCTCACCTTGTGAGCACAGGTGATCAGCCTCTTCACCTTAAGAACCATCTTCAGTTTGATAGCAATCTATTTTTGGTGCAGACGTACATATCCCAACTGCTGCCGGCGTACCAAAAGCAGCATGCTGCGGCAGTGGGAAGGACAGCGCTGGTCGTGCATTATGCATACTTCACTCAAGAGAAGGACCTCCTCTTGAACGCGCCCGGCCTGCTTCAAGAATACAGCAGGTGCTGTATGCTACATACACCCCGCCTTGTGAAATTGACATGATTGATTCACATGCACCTTGATGCCTCATCAGCAGAAGTGGATCTTGTTTCATTCTGCGGAGCACAGCATGCCAGCAGGGCGGGCTTGAACATCTTGAGCAAGCAGGTAATCATCTGAATTTTGGACTTCAGTTGGTTGCCCGTGTGCTTGAGGAAGTTCTTAGCGCCCTCTGAAGCGCAAAATGACTTACTGAGGTGAGGGTGGCATGCAGGGTGGCAGAGGAGTATGCCAATGGGACGATCATTCAAAAAGAGGTGGTTGAGAAGCCGCTCAAGGGGCAGTTTGGACTGGTGCTTCCCAACGAGAAGGTTGTGCCTCTGGACGACCCCAATGATCAGATGGAGATTGCGCAGAAGGCTGCCACTCTGGGAGGGGAATTCGGCTACTACGAGAAGGACTATGTGGATTTCAATGGCACTGACACTAGACTGGCTGACGACTGGGTATGAGTGGGTTGCCCTCTTCAAAGCGCCTTGGGAGAAACTTCTACTTTCTTCAGCGCCTTGGGATCAAACCCAACAGTAGCCATGGGATGTGAGCCTGTTGACAGGTGCAGAATAGGCCACAGGTGAAGAACAGGCCATATTTGCAGCTGTTCCTGTGAATTACAGAAGTTTATGAATGATATTTGGACATCTGGCCTACAAATGACAGCTGTTCTGGTGTGTCGGGCCGGGATATTTTGCTGTGCAAAGCTGCAATGCTGCACATGACTTAATGCAGACAGAACGTTCAACACCTGTTTGTACCGTGTTCGTGTATTGCTCTAATTAAAGCTTGATGCACTTACATGTATTGCTAAGTCCTTTACGACAGCATAGTTTGCAAACCGTTAGGATCAACCTGCCTTTCGCTTGGCTGCGCTTATTGGGTGTGCACATGCAGCAATAGTTTTCTACCTATCTAGAATTGACCTTGCCATTTTTAAAAGGATGCATTGAACCGTACTTTCACACCTCTATAGGTGCAGCCTCCGCTTGAATTGTAAAATCGAGTTCTTGTCTTAAAAATGCAATTACTCACGCTGCCTTAATGTCTGCAAGTTATTTCTTTAATCAGTGGAACATATACAGATCACTCCCCAGCAAAGCCCAGCAGGTCAAGGATTGCATCCATGTTGGCAGAGTAATCCACATGCGCCTTCACCAGTGCATGCAGGTTGACATTCTCCACACCTGTAACCCGCACGGGGGCGAGCCCTGCCGCCACCAGCGTCAGCTCCCTCGCCCTGAAGCTCAGCCCCAACACCTGTGCGCGCAGAGGCTCTTACAATCTTCCGTCCCTCTCATGTATTCACTTTCCTGCTTTTTGAAGACACATAAATTTCTGCTTTTAAAGGCCCCTTTGAGCTTTGCACTTCAACACGTGTTGCTGCGGAAGTGTGTCAGGCACCACCGGCTGCCTCAAGCAAGGGGCTGTTAATACACAACCCACGGTCAAACACGGCTCTCTCTTTTCTTTTACTTCTTTCGTCTGCCCATCACATATATCCTTCTGAGCGTTGCGACTTGCCAGGCTTACAGCAGTAACAACACTCTGCAACCCCCTGACAAGTCGCGCCTGCTTCAATCATGCATTTCCCGCACTACATGTCAGCATAGAAGCAGGAATTTGCACTCTACACAAAGCACGCCTGTCTCCTGCACTGGCGCTGGCAATGCCTTCATGTTTTGCAATCTATATTGCCTTATAGTTGTACTTCTTCCTGCTGCAAGGAATCCCATGAGGGTGAAGTGAAGTGTCCTACATCTCCCGCTGTGTTCCGATTGGTTCACCTGTGTGCCCATGCGTCGTACTGTGCTAATGGTTCATGTTGCAAGGTATGTTCAGGGGCACGCACCCAGTCCTGCGGTGAGTAACCGTTGACGAGGCGGCCGGCCACGACAGATCGCGCCATGGCCCAGCGCTCGGGAGTGACACCCACAGGAGTGCCCAGCAGCACAGCGTTCTCCACTATGCCCTTTGCGCGGCAGCGACACAGCTCCAGCAGGCAGTGGAATATCAGCCTGCGCGCATGCTTGAGAATGTCAGCATGACGCGCATGCTTGGAAATGTCTGCATGCAAGCCTGCCAGATACCAGGGCAGTCATGCTGCAGGTGGAAAAAGGCTGACAGCGTGCCGACCTTGAAAACATGCGATAAGGTACACAAGCGTTTGTAAATTATTCACAAGGTCGATAATTCTTCCAGAGATGCAGGACTCTGAGTTTGTGATCAACAGTCTGCATTGGAACCAAAATAGAAGTCTCAAGTGTGTCTTAATGCCAAAGACAGACGCATAGCAGGCCTGTTGAGCTGAACAGAACACATTCCAACAAGGCAGGATGTGTTCGGCAGGGAGGGGTTGCCTGACCTGGCGCCCATGGAATAGCCGATGAGGGTGACTGGACGTCCGCCGTGCGCGCCCGACATCAGGACATGCGCAAGCAGCTGCCCGGCCAGTACTGCCCGATTACTCACCTGTGCAGCAGCAACTTTCAGCTCATCTTACGATGCTATTTTAATACGCTTTTCCTGCCGGAGGCAAGTTGCGTCTGCAGACAAGCTGCATGTGAAGGCTGCCAAATTCCGTACCCCTTGATGGACTTCCCAGATCCAAGCAAGATTCGTACAGGCACCATGCAAGTTCAACCCTTCTCGCTCCACGAAATTTAAGAATCCTAGCCATGCCATGTTCAGGATCACGGACAGTGGGAATTGACAGTCGGACACTGTACACTCAGCAGCAAACGACGTGCGGAGTGAGAAGTGGGAGTTTACCACAGACCACTGAGCGTCAATGATGCTGGAGACAGACAGCACTGTCATCGGCAGTGCGATGGCCGCAATCAGGCCGTGCACAAGGAACTTCTCAATGAACCACTTGCCTGCCATCTGCGCTGCCTGCAGGGCACAGCCGCCCGCTGGTTATACCAAGATCAGTATTACCCAAAGGCTGATCACTGTTCAACATTATATGATATTAACTATTTTCATGATTCGGAAACTCTGAATCCTACAGTAGTTAGAAAGTATCGCATGCTGCATCAGGCACTAGACTTAACGGCACCCGTATTTGACAGGCTCAAAACAGCTGTAATTGCTGAGTGTCCCAGCTAACTGCGTGTTTGCTAGAGCAACAAGCAAGGAATTTAACGCCAGTTCGTATGTATGCGGCATGGAGGAGGATATAGGAGAAGTATGCCTGGTCCTTGATGAAGGTCATGATGGACTTGTTGAGGGCCAGCAGCTCCTGGCTCTCCCACACCAGCGCCATCCTCTGGGTGTCTGCTGCGCTCACACCCTTCCACAGACTCTCAAACTCCTGCAAATTGAACGCTGTCAATCAGAACGGAACACGCCAATTCTGTCAGTGTCACCAGTGCACACAGCAGGTCAAAAAAATGTAAGCAACTCCCCCTCTGAAAGAAAGTGCGATGCATGTTAAACAACCAAAAGACACAGAACTGCAGCGCTGCACGGTCTGCTTCTGACAGACCAGTCCAGGCGAGCGTGTAAATAGAAGGTGAGGCGATCTCGCTAGAATTGCCTGGTTGAGTTTTTAGGAGTCCCCTGATCGGTGCCATACCTCCACAGATGCAATCATGCCGCTGACACAGACAGTCAGTGCCAGGCGCGGGTCGGCCGCGGCGCCCGGTGGCGCAATGGGTGCCGGCTGCAGCGGCGGAGGCTCCTCACCAGGAGGCCGCTGAGTGTCCCTTACCTCTATGAAGCCAAACTCCTTCACATCACCTGCATCCCCGACAGAGAATGCCACAGTTAGCACAACTTTTGCCTACTCCTCCTCTTACCAAAGCTATTATGTTGAGACTCCTCCTTTGACCAAACATATTGCAGGAAGCCCTTTGCGCCTATGCGATGTGTACCTGGATCAAAGCATGTCTGGTTTACTGCGGTGCAAGGGTGTTCGCGGTCTATACATATACGGTATCCTTCATTACTTGACCCCCACAAGCAACGGGGCACTCCTCCTTATAATTGCATGCCAGGAACATTATCACACCTTTGCAGCAATCAAGACCACATCACAGCTTGTTCAGAATTGACGTATGCACAGAATTGCACAGTCCCCACATGCCTAAAAATAATTGCAGCCGTAGCAAGTGCACCTTAAGGCAAAACCATGCTATTGTACGTCATGACAGAAGAGAAAATTACCGAGCCGGCGCGCCATACGGCTTCCAACGGCGTGAGCGCCGCCCGCCCCAAACCCGCCGATGACGGCTGCGGCGCCTACGGAGCTGCCGACAAAGCCGGTGAGCGCGCCAGCCGCCGCGCCCGCCCCAGCCGTCGTCATGACTGATCCCGCTACCGCTGCGAGCGCCGGAGCCGCCAGGCCGCCTGCGGTTTTGCAGTGTACACGACTCAGCGCTGCTTACACTTGGCAGTTCCCTTGGCTACTTCATGTGTTGTTCCCCGATCAACCATACAGATCAGCGCTGCCTACATCCAGCGGTTGGTCCGGCTGCTCATGCAATATCACGCTCCATAAGCATGCTCCACAAAATATGAACAAAACTCAGCGACAAATCCTGGATATCGATACTAGCTGCTTGATGTGACCTTGGTTACCTCTGCAGGCAGGCTACCCAGTCCCGTGTACAAGGCCACTTACATTGATGAGGTCTTTACAGAGTTTGCTTCTGGTCGATTTGGGCATCGGGAGTAAGTCACCTGTGACAGCCAGCAGTGCTCCACCGCCGACGGCAGCGGCGCCGATCTTGGCATAGCGCATGCGGGAGCCCCACAGAGACTCCTTCTGCACCTCTCCTTTGACCTCGGGAACCTGCATGCAGGAAAAAACATATCAAGTGAATTCTTCTGCATCAGCTTCCAGCACTTTCCCTGAGAAAGAGCAGCATCAATCGAGTGCTCTCAGCTCATGTTGCATTTACTGGGCCAGTGCTATTTGGATTCGCATGACACTCATAAGATAGTTAACAATCTCTTGCCTTGGACAAAGTGCACAGCAGAGCAGAACTGAGGGGGACTGGAGCCCACCTGGGATTCCTGGGCCAGCAGGCATTCAAAGATGGGCAATTTAGTTGCCGGCACACGAAGCCACAGGGCAACCCGCCTCAGGGCCACCCTGGCTCGTGCATCGTACCACCTCACGCCTGCCGCTTCTGTCCCTGCCTGCTTCCCCTTGCTTTTGCCTGTGCGCGCACCGCTTCTTCACCTCTGTAGTGAACTTTTGGGGGAGATGTGTGACTAGGCTTCCAGGAAAGCAAGAGGCAAGCAAAGGGGGCTGCATGACATTGCCATGCATTCTTGTACTCTGTTCCCACGTCTTCAAAGGAACACCACATTCATTATTTGCACATCATGCATTGCAGAATTGGAAGGGTCCACTAGGTCTGGATTTGCTGGAGTATGGCTCGTGGTTGCTGCAAAGAAGAACATCATTCCCCCGAGTTCGGAGTCTGTAAACCATTGCCTCTTGATTGGTGAGATGGAAAGCGGGTGCGGCACACCCTTGTCCTGGGCTTGGCTGATGACGTCCTGCAGCGTGGGCATGTGGTGCGTGCCTAGACAGGCGTCCAGCAGCGTCATGATGGCACCCAATGCCTCAGCAGACGGGCCCTCTAGCCCCTGCTTACCGTCCGCCGCCGCCGCCAGCTCCGAGGCCGAGCGTGAGTCATCCCCACTGACAAATCACGACTCAGAAAGTAAGTCACACCTTTAGAATCCCCATACATTGAAGGATGCTCCAGTCATTCCCCGGCTCACAGACTTATCATTAGAAGTACTTGTTCACCACGCATCACAGGACGCTAGGCAAATCAGCATACACGCAAAAAATTTCGCTGTGACTTGCAATTGGGCAGGGGATGATCACCTTTTCTGAGTGGAGTCTGCGCTCTTGACAGTAATGTCCCCAGTGGACCTGCTCACTCCTGCTTTCTGTGCTGCTGATGCTTCTGGCTGTTCTTTACCAATCGCTGGTGCTAAGCTTGTCATTGTGTTCTGTGGAAGGCTGCGCTGCTCAGCTGAGGGAATGGGCTGTCCAGGCTGGGAGGTCGGCATGGGCCTTGTAGCCAAACGTGCCCGCCTCATGTCTGCTTCTAGATCCTCGTCCTCTTCTTCTGCCTTCAGTTGTTCTGCCTCAACTGCAATTGGGCACACAGTCAGTATCATCATCATTAGTTTTCCATGATTTACAGTCCTAATGACCATACACGTCAACCACACCTGTATTATTGCTTTCCACTCTTCTCGGTCGCACAGTCAGTAATACATGTATGTATCTGCAGCACATCTGGACTATAAGTTCTCCACAAGCAAGAAAGACTGAAGAGATGGAGGCACACCTGCAGCAGAATCCTGAGGTGCATCGTCTGCATCGTCTGCAAAGGCAGGCTTGGGATCCTCTGGCAGGGGAGTATTTGCGAGCGAGCCATCAATCAGGTCACGGTACTGCTGCACTCCGTGGCTGCGCATGTCCGGAGGCATCATCTGGACACAGAGCAGCATACAAGCGTTGAACATTTGTGAGTGCTGTTCACCAAGTGCTACTTGCCAACGTGAAGAAGATTGCACATGCATCAGTCGATTGGAGACCTTATGCGCTGCTACAGACATCCTGCAAGCAGATGGCACCAGTGGGGCTGCCCGCCAGCCTGTGAGCTCATGCTAGAAATGCCACGTTTGTAACTTTATGAGTGCACTGTGAGCGCAAAGGCTGGAGCACAAATGGTGTAGCTGCAAGGGAGATCCAGCAACGAAAAAGTGAAATGGATTGTTCATGGGTCAAACCTACCGCAGGCAGCATCTTGAGGGCCGGCCAGCTGCTTTCGGCAACGCCCAGGTGCGCGTACACACGCTCACACAGGCCACTGGGCGCGCAGCAGTCCCATCCCCAAAAGGCGTCCCAGGCAGCGGCTGCTGAGTCATCCTCACCGGTTGGCGGCCCGGCTGCAAAGTTTTCCAGCTCGACCCCCTGAGGCGCCCTGCATGCGCATGCCCTACATTTTGGCTGAAACCGCAGCACATGCCGGAGAAACTGCAGGCCACCATGCTGCCAACCATGCAGGAGTCAGGCAACGCAGAGTGCTTGCTGACAGCTGCCATGAAGCTGCATTTGGTAAAACGCGCCCAAATGCCCGCTGCAGTGCATGCAATTACAACCAGCTGACAAAGCGCACAAAGCTTCCGGAAACGTGCATCTGGTGACATGCGCGCACTTTCAATGCACTTAACCTGCAGACAAGGTTTTATATTGACGCTCATTCCTCTGGCGCTCACTGACTTTGGCATTTGCGCAGTGCATACAATTCAAAAGGGAGTCACCCCCAGGGATGCTGTTCGTCGGGGTTGTGCGCATGCCGCCAGGCTACTCCTGTCTCCTCCTGGGGCATGGTGTAAGTCAATGAGTCCCCAAATACTTGACTGAAGGTTTAGCAGCTTCCATGTAGCTTCCCCACTGGGCGTATCATGATCTTGAGATGCAGCGAGGACTGCTGTGACCAGGAAAACTTTACACAATCTTCTTGACGCTATAGTATCACTAGTACTGGGGAGGCCTCGCAACTTGCAGCAGTTCCGAAGTTTCCATCATCACAGTCACAGCACTTTAGAATGCGCAGATATTCTGCAAAGCGGTCGACACATATTGGAAACAACAACTCATACCTGCGTTCTGTGCAAAGACAGCGTGAACAGGGCAGCGGCCGCATACTTTTGGGAGTCATCAAACTCCATCAGTGCCTACTTTTGGACTTACTGCTCAGTGCCTCTTGGAAATCTCGAGAAGGACGCCAAAGCCCTCATAGGCTTATATCATCTCTTCCCTCTCCCTTTTTCTATCTGGCGCCTGCAAGAGCATTGAGATAGTTGCACAAATGCCTTTGTCGGCACGTGAGCAAAGCATGCACCGCACGGCCTCGGAAGAGGTCTCGGTCGGTCTTGGCTTTAACCGTGACCAGCACTGACAGCCTCGCGTCGTCGGGTCATATGATTTCTGTATAAATCGACGGCACCGATGTCAGGTCGCATCAGCCATCAGATGCCTACAAGCAAATGTTGCTTTCTTCTTCCAGCACATGGACGATGTCGGCCATTTTGCAAGCAGACAGCATGCAGACGGACGAAATCAAGAATTGTAACAAAATCTAGCATGCAAACTGCAGTCAAACTGACAAGCTGGGACCCCTCGGGTTTCGAAGGTCTGGAGGTAGGTGACGTGTGATCTGGGAATCTAAAGAGGCTCCATCGCGCCCACGGAAGCTTTGGAATTGTCAAATGTCCACCATTGTATCTCTTAGAGGTCTTTCGGCAGGGACTGTGTCCTGGTGACGTAGAATACACCCTCACTGTGCCAAGTATATTTGCAGGTAGACCAATCTGAAGCTCCCATGATCATGGGAACTTCCGAGGATGTACTCGTGAAGATGATTCTCAGACCGATAAATCCAGCAGACATCTCACTGATCCAAGGCCGCATGGGCAGGCCCTCTCTCCCTCTGATCCCTGGCGCCGAAGGTGAAGCTTCTTTATCAGAAGACTTCAGAGAAAAGACAGTCAAGAAGCCTGCTATATCGATTGACTTGCTCACAAAATTGAAAAGCATGATGTGCAGGTGTTGGCGTTGTCCAGGCTTGTGGCAACGCTGTGAAGGGGGTGGAGCCAGGGCAGCGGGTTGTATGCATCCCTTCGCGCACATGGAGTGCCCTTGATGGCAGCGGCACATGGCAGCAGGTGGTGCTTACCTGATAACATCACACGTATGTGCAATCATTGTAAAGGGCTTAGCTTGCAGCTGCATCCGTGCTCGCGCGCACCCTGTCACAGGCTATGGTAGTGAGAAATCAGGGAAGATTACAAAAGTACGGGGACTGAGACTGGTCTTTGCTTGTTGCCACCAGACGATGAGCGTGCCAGTGGGCAACCTCAACCCTGTGCCGGATGGAGTTACTGACGAGCAAGCTGCACAATTTTCGGTGAGGCCTTGCTGATTTGCGTTCCTCCCAATCAAGCATCTCACAGGGCAGTCCGGGCTCTTCTCTCGTGTCCTGGTTGCTTGAAACATGAGCCAAGACTTATACATCAGTAATATGAAACCGTCACTGAGGTTCGGCTATGCAGGTGAACCCTCTGACTGTGTGGGGCCTTCTCGCCACGCTGTCAAAGGCAGAGTCAGGGAAAGCTGAACAGACCAAGAAGTGGGTGATCAACACCGCTGGTGGATCAGCCCTTGGCCGGCAGCTCATTGCTGTCGCAAAATATGAACACAATCTGTCAGTGGTGGCTGTGGTGCGGCGTGCAGACCAGAAAGAAGAGCTCATGGCTGCAGGGTGAGAAATCTGTTATTGGGCTGAACGCACTTTAGCATATGTCAGCTCTGGCTCGTAATGATGTGTCTCATGAAATGATTGTGACTACATTTAGTCTGTATGCCACAGAGCAGGCGGTGTCGTTGCCACAGACGGGTCTGATGGGGATGTGACGCAAGCAATCAGAGATATTACAGGTAGGGAGCATGTTCTTCATAACCTGAACTAGTCTTGATATTAGTGTGCGTTACGCATGCATTGACCTGCAAATACTGACAAGGGCTACTCAAGAAATGGGCAGCCATAGTACATCATGCTAATGCAATCGGAAACATTCAGGACATTTCCTTACTTTGTGTGCAGCCGGGGATTCTGTGGTGGGCGCACTTGACTGTGTCGGCGGTGAGGTGGCACGCGCAGTGGTGGCGGCTACAAATCCAGGAGCGCTTACGCTGATATATGGGGCACTCGGAGGCCCCACTCTGCAGATCAATACGCTGGATATATTTCTCAACAAGAAGATCCAGGTGTTCTGCTGCATCCATTGTGTGTTGGTCAAAGCTCCAGCAAACGAACCTTCTAAAGTTTTCACGCTGTGGCACGTTGTTATGCATTGCTCTGCCCTGGCTCTGATGCATATCTGGATTGATCGGTTGCAGCCATTCCTTCTGCGGCAGTACCTCGGGAGTGAGGGCCAGAACAGGCAGAAGGTCTTTGCCTCTGTCATGAAGCTCATTCAAGATGGCATCATTAAGCTGCCTTCAGGTACGACTTTGTTTAATTGCCATTAACACCCTGAAGAAGGTTCAGTGCGTCAGACGGCCCGTATTCCAATTGCACCTTTTTGATCTTCTGCATGAGAGGACTTTATAAGTCCCTTTTTTGAAAACTTTGTGGGGCTGAACAGGAAAGCGGTACCCTCTCGCAGATGTCAGAACAGCTGCTGCAGAATCTCTCAAGATGGGCGGTAAAGAGAAAGTGTTCTTGGAAGGCTAGATTGTGTGCGCAGCTGCCTGTCAGTAGTACCCCGAGCTTATTTTTTTCTTCATGAGGTGCGCATGCAAAAGAGAGGGAGAGAAGAGAACTTTGAATGAAGTATGACTGCAACCACACATGGAAACAGGGCATGTTGTTGGTTGGTGGTACTAAGATTCTGCTTATGGATTGCCTGTCAAGCATGGTGATGTACTTCTTTGTACCATGATTATGATTGATCCTCCTCAAATGGCCTCTTACTATATAGAATGGCAGTTGCTCATACTGACCAAGTATTCAGTCGTCAAGTTCGCTAGCTCTAGAATGTCCAGCTTCATTCAATGACTACCACAAATCTGTCTGGTCACAAGAATGTCTGGGTTGCATTCAAGGCCGTACCATTAGCCGACATCATCTCATCAAAGAATGTGCCGTTTGTCATTATCATCAGCGCCTCCTTGTCCCCCCTGTGCTTTGAGAACTTGTCGATGCCGAAGAAGTGCAGGAAGAAATGCAGCGCCAGCAGCAGCACAGGATTCCACACAATCAGATACCTGATCGAGTCCAGCATTTGAATCCTGCACAAGACAGACATAACACTTTTACATTTCTTGCATCCTGCTATGGCACAGTAACAACCTCGCATGCGAGCCAAGTCTGCACTGCAATTCTGGGTGGGCTGCATATAGGATGGTCAGGTTTAAGGAGGCATGATAAGAAAGCTGCCCAGCGCAATTACTCACACGCTTAGGGTGTGATGCTGTCACAAAGCACATCACTCTTCATGACTAATGCCTTGATGACTGGGTTGCCTGTCTAGGTGATGCTCCAGGCAGAGCCTCTTGAGCCGCACTGACTTATCTATGCTGGACACAGAAGATATCCAGCAACCCAAATCCGAGCACGTAAATGTAAGCCAGTGATGTATTACAGTGACAGGGGTAAGAGGCAGCAGAACGGTTGAAGGCCTCACCAGGTAAGATTACGGGTTTCCCAGGGTCTGCCAGCAAATATCTTCCGCATGTCCACCTTCTCAAGGCAGGTGGGACAGGTGTCCTGCAGCCAGCAACGCCTCAGCTGTCATGCATCACCACACGTCTTGCACATTTTCTCATTGTGCATGCAGGAGCATGCTGCACACTGCTGATGTACAGGCTATGCCCACTTCCCTCCCCAGGACCAACCAAAGCACTGCGCAGAGTGTTCCCAGCAATATTGGCAGAGATGCATGCCAAAAAGAGTCAACGAAGGCAGGAGTGCATGCAGGAGGCATGCTGCACACCGCTGAAGTACAGGCTGTACCCACTTCCTCCCTAGGACCAACATTACCACTGCGTAGAGTGTTCACGCCAATGTTGGCCGAATGCATGCTAAACAGAGGCAAGGCAGGAGTGCATGCAATGGGCTTGCTGCACACTGCTGAAGTACAGGCTGTACCTACTCCCTCCCCAGGAACCAAGATAACCACTGCGCAGAATGTTACAGCAATATTTGTGGAAATTCATGCCATTATTGCTCTGAACACTCGTCCATTGCTGTGAGCCCCCATCCATTCCTTTGGGTTTAAGCCTTGCGGCTGTACTCCAGCGAAACGCCGAGCAATTGAGGGAGCAGAAATGCATGCCAAATACAGTCAACAAAGGCGGAGACAGCACCTTCTTGCCCACGATAGTCCAGCCCCTGATGCAGTCGGGATGGAAGCAGTGTTTACACCCCAGCTGCACACTCGCTCCATTCCCCTGCTCGCTCACCGATTCCCCACCCCCGGCAGCCGCCTCCTGCGCGCTCACCACGGCCCCAAAGTCCTGCAGGTCCCCCCCGCAGATCCCACAGCTGCGCACGGACACCGCCATCTGCCGCTGCATGCCGATCAGCGACGCCTGCACAATGCAAGAAGCCTAATGAGAAAAAGCAGATTCAGATCTTGCTGCACATCTGAATTGGCTAGCTCATGCCAACAGCGTGCTAAGCTGGCGTGGCCTTTCAAAACTCGTGAGTGCTCCTTGAGGTCACTTATGGTAGTGTTATTGAGCTGCAGACTGCCCGATGCACAACAGTCCGAGAATGCTGATGCCGGCCGAGGGACCATATGCTGTGTACTCACTTCACCCCTTGTGGGCACTGGCTGAAGGCTGTCATGTGTGATAGTACCAAGCTGACTTCAGTTGCTGCAAAGCTGGTTCCGGTCAGCAAACACAGGGGATGGCGCAACTCCATTTTGAGAGCGACAGTAGGGTGTGGGGGGCAGCGTCACACACCATGCGGTCGGCAGCCACCTCGGCGCAGTCGCGGCCCAGCACGCCAAAGTAGAGGCCGTACCAGAGCAGCATCGCGCAGAGGCCGTGCAGCCCAGGCACCAGCTGCTGTGAGCCGCCACCGCCCACCTCCAGAAATCCCACCACTGCCATGAGCACATAGCCCAGCACCCCTAGCCCCACGCTCAGCATATAGATGCTGGAGAACCATTTGTACACCTGCAGGCATACAGAGGAACTCTTGAATGGCTGCAAGCGCCGGAGCACGGGTAGGCAGCGTGGGGTGGGAGCAATCCATACAATTCAAATTTTGCCTCGAGTGTGGGCACTGAGCATACATGCCATCATGTCCTATATGAAGATGCCTCATCCTGCCATGCTTGAATTCCAAAGGTTCATAGCTTGCTCTGCAAGTGGGGATTCTGGGTTGAATTTGGTACAAGACGGCGCACCCTTCTGGGAGTGCTGCGTTCCATGCGTCCCACAGAGCAGAGGCTCAGCATGTACAGCGTGATGCCGCTGTAGATGGTCCACACTCCCAGGAACCGCCAGAACCTGAAATGGAATGAGATTACTGCTGGCACAATCCAGAGCCCAAGCAGCGTCACCTGCAGCCATGGATGTTGTGAGTGATCTTGCGCGCAAGGCATGCAATAAAGTAGATGTCGAAGCAAAAAGCCTTGATCGATGAAAGACATCGTTGACTGAATTCATACCAGCTCATAGGATCTCTTATGCTTCTTCTTCCACCAGAAGAGGCCGCTCTGAGCTAGGATCATGGTGAGCTGTGAAGGGCACATGAACCGTAAATCGCATTATTTATAAAAAGATCAATAGTTTTGGCACAAAAGAGGCATTTTAAAAAAGTCTTCTGAGGAAGAGGCCTCACGATGATCAAATAGAAAACAAGGATTGCAATCTTCATCTGCGGGTCGTGCTGCTGGGCTGCCTGGTACCGCTGCATGAATAGCTGCTGATCATGTCGGTCGGTGAGGTTGTAAATTGCCGGATCTGGATATGCGTCTGTCTCTGACACACCGAGGGTGTCACTAGTAGATGCATTGGAGCCAAGGGCACCGTCTCCCGGTCGTCCTTCCATCTTCTAGATCCTTTGATGATATGGGACTCTATTTCGTGTGCGCATTTATCTTTTAGATTGAAAGAAAGGGCCTCATTCCTGAATGGAGGACAATCTCCGAAACACAAAACCCTCTCCGGAACTTCACAACCCTATGAGAGAGCTCATGCAGCGGAGTAGTAGAGGGATTGTAATGCATTTATAAAGTGGCAAGATGCTCAGGCGTCTGTTGCATCAGGGCTTTCGAGTCGCATACAAAGACTGTCGCTATGGCACAGGCTTGCGGCTGCCAGGTGATCTGTCCAGTTTAGATGGACTGCATCAAGCCCTTGGCGTTACGTCTATCTCTGCGTGCATAGAGCCTTGCAGCTTCTCAAAACACTCCAAAGGATTTCATGGTGTAACTAGTACGCCAGAGGAGAGCACTTCAGCGTACTCAGCGTCCGCAAATACCTCAGATCGTCCATCTAATGCAGCTCCATCTTGCAAATCTTTTTCCCATGCGGGTAAAACAAATCGGACTAGCACATGCAGTTGGTACTCTAATGTTTGTAAGCAGTGGGACAGGGCAAGTCGGGTGTCTTTACCTCAGTCTCGAGACTTCGCAACAGTGCCCAGCAGGTTTGCAGGTCATGAAAGCAGGGCAGCCCGTAAGATAGCTCAAAGAAAGGGCAGGCCTTCTGAGATAGTAAACGCGGAATCAGATGTTCCTGAGGATCCCATTCAGTCAGACAGCAGGGAAGTGACAGAGGCGAATGAGGGCAAGCCATCTGATGTGCAGGTGATGCCGCACATATATTGTTCAGGCATGGATAAACCTGCAGTGCATTTTGTGATGTAGGTGTCATGTATCTTGGCATTGACATGACTCTTGCACTGAGGTGCAATGCTTCAAGATGCATGCAATGTCCTCCAGGTAGCAGAGGCAGTGAACCATCCAGCGCTGATCATCACGCGAGAGATTGAATGGTACGCTTAGACATCCAAAATTGCAGTCTGCACTTAAGAACTGCTCCATGCAGTGACTCTCTGGCTTCATGCAGCCACTTGCCAACCGTTACAGACGCAGTGACGTGGCTGCATGCAACCACATCTTCTCTGTAGGAAGATTTGCTTGTCAGGACCTGCATGATATCCCCTTTATATATTCACGGTAATGTCTGGGAGTAGGCTAGCAGCAATTAATTTGCTTCGTCTGCTTTCACAGGGGAACGGTGATCCTGGGCTTTGAGCAGGCCAACCGCTACACAGTGCTGGACCAGGATGGCAATGTGGTGGCGCTAATGGCAGAGGACACGGGCTCGCTTGGCACCGCCGTTGGCCGGCAGCTTCTGCGCACCCGCCGCTCCTTCACTGCCACCATATTCAGCCCGGACGGTGCGGTGCACAGCGATTGCTAATATTCTTATACTGTTTATGTGATTGGATTTATCCAATAAGTTGCTGTGGTTTTATCTGACGGCTGCCCTGCAACAGCATGCCTGCAGCGTGTGAGCATCTGAGGGCGGCCTAAGCAACTGCATTTTTATCCTGGTTGAGCTCAGTTGGGTGGCATACCTTGGACTCCTCACATAGCTGTACTGGAAGCATGGATGCATGCCCTGGGGTTTAATGGAAGCTCTGTTCAGGGATGGCAAGCATGTTAAATATCATCTGGAGCTCTACTGAGGGGCACTGTGGTCTACAGGCAGCCAGGTGATCTTTCGCGTGCGGCGACCAATGTATCTCATAAACAGCACAATCATCGTGGAGGATGGAGAAGGCACAGCAGTGGGCGAGGTGCACCAGCGGTGGCATCTGTGGAAGCGCAAGTACGACCTCTACCTGGAGAGGAACCAGTTTGCAGCCATCGAGGGGAATTTCCTGGCCTGGGAGTTTGTGCTGCGAGACCAGAGCGGAGGTCGGTTGCCATGAGTATATTGACTGGGTAAACTGGGCATGCCACATGCGCATGCATCATGTCATTGGCCTTCTGCTACTTGAAATGTGCCTTTTTGAAATTTGCCAGGCTGGCTTTACTCATGAGTAGTGAGGTTTGTGACGTTGCGTGCAGGTGTGTTGGCGCTGATAGACCGCAATTTCCAGGGCTTTGGCAAGGAGCTCTTCACAGATGCAAGCAAGTATGTCATCCACTTTGGGTCCAAGCCAACCGAGGCTGCTGAGCAGGTGACAGTCCCCAACTCCCAAACTGACCCTCCACGAAGCATGTCTTTACCTCTACTTTTGCATTAGTTGCCAAGGCCTGCATGCCCTACATGCATGTGACACCAGAGGTGTGACATGCCCTTCACCTCCATCAATGCATGAGTTGCCAAGGCCTGCATGCATGTGACAAGAAAAAGATGTGACATGCCTTTTATCTCCACCATAAGATTAGTTGCCAAGGCCTGCATGCATGGTGACAAGAAAAAGATGTCACATGCCTTTTATCTCCACCATACGATTAGTTGCCAAGGCCTGCATGCATGTGACAACAGAAGGTGTAATGGTGGCACAGGCAGCCAACACTATTGCTGCAGCACACCCAGACAAGCCCCGGCCGGAAGTCACCGCGCTGGCAAAGCTACGCACTGACGTCGCAGTCGTGCCCACCCAGACCGGCAACCAGCTGGTGCGGAAACGCCATGACACCTTAGTTATTCAAAGCCTCGCGTCAAACGGGAGCTCACCTATGGCACCTTGATGCCATGCTTTCCATGCTTTGGGACAGATTTAGTTTCATGGTGTACAACCTCTTTCACCGTACTGTCAGGCGTTGCCTATACAGACCGTCTGAGACAGAGAGAAACCGTTGCTGGCTGTAAACTACATTTGCTAGGCGCTCGCAATTCATCCCGGATGTCACTCATGGCTTATGCGCACACATGTAAAGACAAGCAAGACCGAGAGAGAGATAAGAGAGTGTGCACAATTCCACTCTCTTATGACTCATTCTTTTGAATGTGGGCAGGAGGTGGTGCGGCCACTGGTGCTGGACGAGCGAATGACTGCGCTGGCTGCGGCCATCTCCATCGACTACGACTACTTCTCGCAGCACAGCCACGGCCCAGGCATGATGCCGGGCTTCCTCTTCCCCATGCCCATCCCCACCCCCTCCTACCC
>JADEYI010000566.1_pt1 | contig 47108 bp, 93 predicted proteins | sample 8542331 | NCBI WGS metagenome assembly JADEYI01 (sample SAMN16510988, study PRJNA670497) | mine drainage metagenome | isolation source: biofilm near Copperflume 1 | place: Germany: Marsberg coppermine Kilianstollen | collected 2018-02 | reverse complement strand
GCCCAACCTCCCTGCCAAGGCCCCAGCCAAACCCATGACAGCTGAGCTGTCAAGGTATGAGCACCCCTGCAACCTTGTAGAAAAGCTAGACAAAGCTTTCACCTTGCATCTGGAGCACATGCAACCCAGCATTTTACAAGGCCAGAAGGCACTGTGGAGCATTCCAGTACATCGGTTTTCTGCTGGCGGTATCATGCATTCGTGCATTAAAAGCATGTATCATAGACGGGCACAATGGTGTGCCCTCAGGCGGGTGATAGCAGCGCTTGCCGAGCAAGAGGACTGGCCCAAGGTGTGGGCTTTTGACGGGCGCAAGAACATCTATGCTGCCAAGCTGTTCCTCCCGCAGCATGAGAACATCTTTGAGGTGCGAGACCTTCTACCTATGAAGTGCAATATATTCCACTTCATTAACAGAAATGTCACTGCACACAATGATGTTTTCGTGCCTTGTCCTCATACGTACTGATGCTGAACATATATGAAATCGTCATCAGTCTGCTGAGTGTTGCCGAGCCAATCCATCCACATGATTGCCTGCCAGGTCAAGGCAACAGATGGTGAGTCTGACCGCCCACGACGCTTCAAAGTGACCATCAAGTGGGCACAGACCATCAACATCAGGACCCTTCATGACTTTGTCAGGTTGGCTCCCCTTCACGTCACCCTTCTAGGTGGTCAGGGCTCGACCATGCAACATTCTTGCAGGGCAGAAGATGGATGTATTGATGCAAATTCCTTTGCCCTCTCATGGTGATCGCCTTGCTATTTTTGCTCCGTCATGCCATCTGCCATCTGCTTGTCAGCATGCTTGCCAATGCAGACTGTTGGCTTTAGCAGTCTCGTTGATCAATTTCAACGACAAGTAATAGAACATGTGGCTGTGTTGCAGTGGAGGGGAAGGTGAGGAGATACCCCAGGACGCTGTGCAGGCCCTGGACATCGCCCTGAAGCACTCTGTGAGCTACCGCGACGATGTCAAGACCTTTGCGCGTGCCATCTTCTGGCACGACCCCACCAAAGTCAAGCCTCTGGGCAACGGCGCCGAGGCATGCACCGTTCCCACCAAAGCTGCGCTTATCATCCAACCCTTGTGACTGCCAAACAATCCAAAAAATAGAGCAGCACTGTGGACCTGTTCCATACCAGCACGCATGCATCACCGTCAGCACGCAAGCACATGCACATTTTTGTGCATGCATGCCATGCTGCTGTCTCTAAATTAGACTATCTGAGTCTCAGTGCTGCCGTGCAGGTGTGGTTGGGCTACCAGCAGTCGCTGCGCCCCTCTCAGGGGGGCCTGACACTTAATGTCGACTTGGCAGCGACCGCCTTCCTGCAGCCCCAGCCTGTCATCGACTTCCTGATGAGGGCAACAGGCCTGCGCAGCCCCAGGGACTTTAATCGATTGACTCCCCAGCAGCACCGCACCGCCAGCAAGGCCATCACAGGACTCAAGGTGACCAGTCTTTTGTGTCCCCAGATGGTTGTGTTGTCACCCCAGCTGCACATTCCCAAAGCACCTTGCAGCAGATGTAAAATGTCCCTAGTAAAATTCCTTAGCCCTGACCCAAAGTTGATGCCACTTGTTTGGGGTGTCGCGTGGAGGAAGGCCAGATGTTCGGTTGGGGATTGTGCTGCAGGTTGAAGTGCGCTTGGGTGGCACTTTTAATCGCAAGTACCGCGCCAAAGGGCTGATGCCAAAGGGGCCGGCAGATCTGGTTTTCCACAATGAGGCGGATGGCAAGGAGATGACAGTGGCCCAGTATTACGAAGAGCATTATCACATCAGGTATGACAAGTAAAATAGTTCAGATCATGGCATGTAAAAGGAGGTGTACTTACAATGGGTCGAGTATTATCTGCCAACATTTTCTCACAGATGATGCATTGCAATGCATCGCTTTGCATAATGCAAGAGCTGAGGAAGTGGAGTGTGTGTGCAGCGTCAGGACCCCTGAGGTCCCCTGCATCAACGTGGGGACACCCACCAAGCCGGTGTGGCTGCCACCAGAGGTCTGCTGGATTGCTTCAGGCCAGAGGCGCCTCAAGCTGGATGAGTAATGCTCTTTTATCCCAACCAGACCTCTTTCAAGTATTGCATGATGCCTGAACTGTAACAAACTGGCAAGTTTTAAATATGAGCAAATAGATTGCATCACTGACACGAACCGCTGTTTGTGGCAGGCGCCAGACTGCAGAGATGATCAAGACATCTGCGCAGAGGCCCCAGGAGCGCAAGGAGTACCTACAGAAATGCCTCAGGAACTTTGCAGATCTGCCGCATGATCCTGTTGTCCAGGCGTTTGGCATGGATGTGGACCCAAACCTGCTCAAGGTGAACTCTGGAAGCTGTTGACTGCTGGAATATACAGCACATCCCTCCCCTTCTTATCTGAGCATGCTGCATGAGATCAGCTTCTCCTGAATGAACATTGATAGACCTGGGCAAAATTAACAGCCCAAAACGTCTGAAAGGTTTTGGTGATGGTTTTAGTGGGCGGCTCTGAGATGCAGTTTGCATGCGCAGGTGATTGGGCGCCAGCTGCCCCCGCCAGAGCTGCAGTACAACAACCGCAATGTGACGCCCGAGCCTGACCGCGGCTCCTGGGACATGCGCGGCACCGGCTTCTTCAAGCCTGGCACCATCACCTCATTTGCCATTGCCGCCTTCTGCAGCCAGCGCAACGCTGCAGGGCCCCCTGATGACCCTGTCTCACTCCAGGTGACTCTGCAGCCTGCATGTCTGCCATATGCACACAATTATTAAGCTCCAGACATCATTTATGCTATGCATCAAAGCCCCAGTAGCTGCATCCATTGTTTCTCCCAATGCATGCTGCTTGTGCACCTGGGTCATGTGGCTCTGGCGTGTATCCTAAAATAGAAATCTGGCTTACACATCAGCTGTGACTCCTGTCGTCGTAAATTTTCCCGTTGCTCAAGGAAAGCGCTGCCAGATGTTGTCAGCAGCCTGACTCATCTGTTACATTCCGCACATGCCACAGAGGCTGAAAGAAGCAAACTGGTGCTTGCAGAATTTCATGTGGGATCTGGTGAAGGGCTGCACCAAGCTGGGCATACAGGTGCCCAGGATGACCCCTGTGCCAGACTCCCTCATTGTCTGGCACAACCCCAACTCCAACTTCCCTGGGGAGACAATGGTGGCCGCATTTGAGGCTGCTAAGGGTTTCTTCAAGAGGGACCCAGACATCATATTTGTCATCCTGCCAGAAAGGGGTGCGCACTTTACAACCGCACAGCTTCCTTTCAAATCTGTCAAATGGGCGTTGGTTGCTAAGAGCACAGCAAGGGATCGCCTTAGCTGAGCGCTAGAGATGTGTTCAATGTTCCTTACAACTAGCTTGCCAAGTGCAGGTCAGACGGAGGTGTACAAGGCAGTCAAAAGGGCGTCTGAATCTTTCCTGGGGGTCCCAAGCCAGTGCTTCAATCCGCAGAAGGGTGGCATCTGCACGCCTCCGAGGCGCGGCCGCGACCAGTACGTTGCAAATGTGGTGCGCTTTGCATGCTTTGCTAATTGGCTGTCCACCTTTTATGTCATCATCTTGGAAAGGGAAGTCCTTCTTTGCCAGTGGGTAAGAGCTAGTCAGATGCACTGCTGCTGACATTGCACAAAATGATGAAGAGTGAGAAGATCCATCTGTGAGCAGTGCTGCTGATGCTGCAATCCTGCGGGAATTTTTCACTGCTGCCTCTGCTGCTTGCAGGCCATGAAGATCAATGCAAAGCTGGGCGGCGTCAATGTCAATCTGATATCAAGGCCTGTCAAGTGGATGGAGGAGCCCTTCATAGTGCTGGGTGAGAATTTCCCCGGAGCTTTGTTGCCTCAAATGCATGGAACACTTGGGCTTTGCATCATCCTTAGTGCGCTGTGCGGTCATAGATGCTAGAATGCTGCAGTCTGTGGTCTGCATTCCCTGAAGGCCCGGTGGTGGCGCGCAGGCGTGGATGTTTCACATCCTGTAGGCTTCAACAAGAGCAGTCCCTCTGTGGCGGCAGTTGTTGGCTCGCTGGACAATTACCTGTCTTCCTTTGGCACAGAGATCCTGCTTCAGGGGCACCGCGTCGAGGTCATCCTGGTATGTTTTGCTGAGACCTGCCTGCAGCATCTCTCCTTCACCCTGTCAAGAGTAAGGCTGCTTTCCATTGATATACTGGAATGCCATGCAAAAGAACTCTCTATGGAGTCCATTGAACTGTTTGCTGTGCTGTGCAGAACCTACAGAACGCGGTGAGGACTCTGCTGCAGCTCTTCTACAAGAGGACCGGTGCCAAGCCAAGGCGCATCATTGCGTACAGGTGATCATCCCCTGCCATATTCATTATTCCAACAGCAGCACCATGTAGGGTGTCAGTATGGGCTCTATTGCGAAGTGTCATGCCTGCATGGAGTGTGTTGATACTTGCAAGAACGAATGCCACAGTCAGAAATGGCCTCTGCTGACTCTGTGTGGCTTGCAGGGATGGCGTGTCAGAGGGCCAGTACCACCAGGTGCAGATCTCCACGACCCCTCCCACAACAAAGTGACCGTTAAAATAATTGTATTAATTAAATAGCCTGAACAGCTCTTAACCACTTAAAGAAACCCTGCTGCACCAGCTGTGGTAGTGTGCCAGATGGCTGCACAGGACTGAGGAAGGGGGCATGGGCTGCGCAGGTGCAGCGCCTGGAGATCCCTCAGATTGTGGAGGCGATCTGCAAGCTGAGCAGCTGCGATGTCAAAGACTGCGACATCCCCATCACCTACGTGGTGGTCTCCAAGGGCCACCACACCCGCCTCTTCCCCGCGTCCCCCAGGGACGGCGACAGGAACGGCAACGTGTTCCCGGGTGAGTGCGGCGCTCTCATAAGACATCTGATATCTGGCACCGCCCACGAATTGAGGCCGACTGCCCAACAAGGATGCGGCTGTGCAGAGTGCCAAAGAGATATTGTTGCTTTGTTGACACCTGAATGGTACAGAGAGAGCTAGCTGGCGCTCATGAGAGGGATGGACAGGGCATTGTTGGCTCTTGAGAAGCGGGTGCATGATATGGATGCTGGTATGACGGTGGGCGGGCTCTGGAATGGCTGGTGTGTGCGTGCTGCAGGGACTGTGGTGGACAAGGGGATCGTGCACCCCAAGGAGTATGACTTCTACCTGAATGCGCACGCCTCCATCCAGGGCACCAGCCGCCCCGTGCACTACCACGTCCTGCTGGACCAGAACAACCTCGGCCCAGACCAGCTGCAGAGCTTCACCTATGAGTACGCCCCTACCCAAATCCCTGCACTTCGTGCAATGCCTTTTGAACACTTCACCTGTGCCCTTTCCTGATGCGTTTCACAGTGACGATGGGAGTCACCATCTCACAGCAGCCACCCAGATGTGGCAATTATTTTGGCTGATCGAGTGGCTGGTGTGTGCGCAGCATGTGCTACCTCTTCTGCCGCTGCACGCGCTCTGTGTCCGTGGTGCCGCCCTGCTACTACGCCCATCTGGCCGCCTTCCGCGGCCGCATCCTTGTCAGCGAGGGCATGTCAGACACAGAGACCTCTGTCTCTTCGGGCTCCACCGGACCCACAAACGTGCGTCTCCTTCTTTGTCACCCCGCGCAGTTCGCAACGCCTTCAGTGCCGCACAAGAACACAGTCAGCCATACTGAAGGGACAGTGCTTGACTTGAAGGGAGGTTTCCCATCTCACTGTTTGATCGGCATTGGCGTCCATAGCCATGAATGCCTCCTGTACACTAATTCGCCATTCTTCTCAACTTTTGATGTAATCATTGTTTGCGAGCTGTTCCTGCAGAAAGCCAAAATGCAGATTACAGATTATGACCTGAGGATGCTGTGGGATGTCCTGCAGGTTGAGTGTGCAAAAGTGCACGCCAACCTCCGCTGCAAGATGTACTACGTTTGAAGAGGGACTTGCTTTGCACCGCGCATTGTTGCTTTGGTTGGTTTGGCTGCTTTGGCTCCAATCAGCCCTAGGCGGTACTGGAGTGATGTAATTCTTTCCTTCCTTCCTTCCTGGTTGATGTACCTGCCAGCACCCAGAGAGGAGCACGCTCTGCTCCATGTCCAACCAGAGCTGTGTTGAGGTCTTGTTTTGTTTTGAAGATGGAAATCATGAGTGACCAGGAAGGAAGTCTCGCTTTACCGTACTAGCTGAGTTTGCCTTCTCCTATTGAGCCATTGTACGAGATGTCTGTGAGACCTAGAGATCCTTGGAACAGTTGAATTTGTATTGCTGCATGCACGTAATTGTGCGGAGATTCAATTGTGGTTGCGCAAACTTGCTGCTTTTTCTTTCAAGTAATCTTTGGCTTCTTACAATTGGAGGATACCTCTTCCCTGTGGTGTTTCTGTAATGATGTTGTCTTGATGTACGCCAAATTCATTGGCTGTCTTACAAAGAATGCACTGCTGCCTGAGGCCAAAATATGAGAAATGCAGATAGAACCAAAGGCTGTATATTACACTTCCTCACTAATGCTTGCTATTTTCCTGCATGCTTGCATGGAGCAATTATTTCAAAAGTTTGAAGAAATTGGGCGGCAAACACCCACCTTCTCAGACCAAAATTCTGAGCAATTTCAATCAAAGCCTGAGAGGCTGAGCATCATGGCGTTTCAAGGCTCTGCCGCATGCAAATATCATTGCATGATGCGGACATGAAATTGCGTTGAATGCTGCGGCCGCCGCAATCATTCCATATATTTCATCCAATTTTCCCCCACATGCTGTGTATTATTCTCCTCTGTAAAAAACATCTATAAGCCGCCGGCACAGTGATCTCAAATATCTTGATGCGCACATATCACAACCAGAATCATCAGTCTGCCTGCTCTATTACTTGACCCATGCAAGGCCCCTAACCCTCTTGCCAAAGAGTCGAAGAAAGAAAAGGGCAGAGCCTAGAGAGGCAACGCATCGATCAACCGGAAACTCGCAGCCGAATGGCCAGATTCGTGGTGCAAATTCAATACCCGACCCCATTAGAGTCTTGCTGATCAGAATTGCTCTTTTAAATAATCAAACATTGCGGGATCTTTTGGGTGGGTCGTAGGTTGCATCCAGAACACGTTGAAAAATACTATTGCGAAGTGTCAGGTAGGTTTGGAAATTCTAATAGAGAAGAAATGGCCACTGTAATTAGGAAAGTTGGCTAGGCAATCAATCAAATTTCGATCCCCCAAAGCGAGCCACCGACAGGTGGCAGCAGCGTGAGGATGGCTGGCAAAGGAGTGTCCGAGTTCTACAAGCCTGTTGCCTATGGATTGCTCAACATTGTCAGCGCTTCTGGCATTGTTTTTGCCAACAAGGCCGTCATGACTACGTTTGGGTTCCATTTCATTTACGCCTTGACGCTGATACACACCATCACCACACTCCTAGGCATGAAGGTTTTCTGTTACATGGGCCTGTATGAGGCCAAAAAGCTGCCAAAGATAGCCATCGCACCACTGGCGGGCGCTTATGTTGGGTACATCGTCCTCAACAATCTGAACCTCCAATTGAACACAGTGGGCTTCTACCAGATCAGCAAGATTGCTGTGGCACCGGCGGTGAGTTGATCCTGCTAAGGCTCCTTGTAAGACAGCCTGCAATCGAATGATCAATTGTCTTTGATAATGTGCATCAAGCTGTGCTTAAGGTCCCGGCAGCATTGGCACCCCTTCATGCATCGGGAGTTCCCTGTGTCATAGAAGACCTGCACAGAGAGCAGGGTCTCATGACCAGGCCACTGCGCATGCGCACAGGTACTTCTGGCAGAGGCAGTGTTTTTCGGGAAGAGGGCATCGCGAAAGGTGGTTGCGGCCATTGTAGTTGTCTGCTGTGGCGTGGGGCTGTCCACAGTGACAGACACACAGGTGCGCGCATGCTTTCTGCCTTTGCCGGAAGCAAGATGAAACAATTGTCCACTGTTGCCTGTTGCTTGTCTCTTTGTGCAAGTACTCATTGAGTTGCATTGTAAGCTGACACTTATTGAGCCACAAGTCGCTGAGCTTATCCTACTTGTACGCAGATGGGTTCAAACTGGGTGGGCTGGGGAGTGGGCGGTGGGGCAGTCGCATCAACTGCCCTGTACCAGATCTGGGCGGGCACTAAGCAGAAGGAGCTGGGGGCCGGCAGCATGCAGGTGTCCCCACAACCGCTTAATACTGGCTGACCACCTTATACTTCATCCCCACTTCTGTTCCCCCAAGGGCCCCACAGTAGGCAGTCTGGGAAGATACCGTTACCAGGATGAAAGATCACTTTGTGAGGTGGCCAGTTTGGATCATTGATAGAATCAGAAGTCATATTGTGAGGTTGTTGCTGCAGTTCTGCTGGATGTGTTCTGACACGGTGTGCTGACGGAGTTTTTTTGCGTGGCTGTGCGCAGCTGCTGAACGAGTACTCGCCGATAGCGGCGGGCTTTCTGGGAGTGCTCATCCCAATCTTTGAGCCGCTGGGCTGGGCGGACCCCATCCCTGGCACACTGCTGGGCTACCAATACTCCTTTGCAGCCATCGCCGCCATCGCCATCTCCGCCGCACTCGGCCTCCTGGTGCCCTACACCCGCACACTTGTGCCCAGTGTCTTTTCAGACAACAACTCTTTTGAGGGCCAGAAAAAGATGTGCTTGATAATCAGCATGTGACCTTCCTGGGAGCGGTTGCACTGATCAGGAGCACCACCATACCTCAGCTGCTTCTGACAATGTGTTGTTGGGTTTCTGACCGATGCTGGGGTCTTGAGAACGGTATCAGGGTGTCTGCTGAGTTTTGAGCGGCGGGGTGTGCAGGTGAGCCTGTCGACGTTTCTGGTGATCGGGGCGACGTCATCGCTGACATACAACGTGGTGGGCCACATAAAGACGGTGATCATCTTGATGGGCGGCTGCATGTTCTTCGGCGACGAGATGCCCCTCAAGAAGCTGGCCGGCATCAGCGTCGCCATGTCCGGCATCATCTGGTACTCCCAGGTCAGTATTTCTGTCCCTGACCATCCATTGCAGCTGCTCCCTGGTCACCCCTTCAGGAAATATGGATGATGCACAGGCTTCATGACGAGCCTGCCCATTTACCCGGCTTCTTTGTGAACTCAATGCTCACTCTCGTCATCCTGAAGGGGTAAAAGCTGCGACTAACAAGGATTTGACAGGAGATCAATTTTAGATCCAGATTGTCTGGCCCGACACAAGAGAGAGGTCTGGCCCCACACAAGAAGAGAAATTGCAAAGAAACAGGGAGTGCTGACGGTGCGGGGGCTGTTGCGCTGTTGCAGCTGAAGCTGTCGGCTGCGGCGGCCGGGACGGCGCGCGAGAAGCTGCCGGTGTATACGGCGGTGCCGGCCGCAGACACCAACGGCGCCGTCAACGGCCGCTTCAACAGCTTCAACGAGCAGAGCGTCACGCGCGCCTCCCCACGCACCGGCTCCCTCAAGGCCACCGACTCCTGAGGGGAATTGCTAAGGGTCTCAGGGGGCGACGACACACCAAAAATCCACTGGACCCTGAGGTGCCAGCTTGACCTGCTAAACATGAAAGCACCTGGTAGGAAAGGCACGATACATATCTCAGGAAATCTTGCAGGGTGCCGAGCGTGTCTCTGCACCTCCACAGCAACGATAATAGCAGGTGCCTTACAAGGGCAGCGGGGCTGCGGGCAGCACGATGTTGTGCTTACAGTGTGACTGATCTGCAGCTGATAAGGGGTCAGGCAGGGCCTGCGCTCCACAGCTTTGCGCAGTTGTGTGATGCCCTTAATGGGTTGCCAGCTTTTAGGTGTTCCGAGCTCTGCCACATGTCTGCTACCAGGCTGCTGTGCATTCGGTTGCAACGCAGTGACACAGCTTTTGCATTGGCTGTTGAGGACGTACAGTTGGTGGTTGAAAGACTCATGAGAACGAATGAGATGATTGGGTCTTTTTATGGTACAGCTGCTGGACGATTTTGTTCTCTAACTGATGCCCGCTCTTATGGGGTTGAGTAACGGAAGAACCAGTATGCCTTTGCTGTGTCAGTGCAAGATGCTGCCCGGGTGTGCTTGGATGTGGGCACTGCAGCCAGCTGGTCAGAGTTTGATTAGTATTTGCCGTTTTGCAATGAGGCTATTTCATGCCCATTGCAAGGCAGGACGTTGAGTTGGAGATCATCAGGTGATGTTGCCATAGTCCATGAATAAGCTCCTAAGCTTCCTACGATGGAACTCTTTACTACCATGAGAGCAACTCTGCTGTTCGGGTGTCATGCATGTCGAGATGGCCCAGGTTGTCCATTGATGAATTATCATCTCGTGCTTAATTCTTCCATCATCAGAGATATTCAGCTGCTCATACTGAAGCCTACACTCGGTCTAGGTGATGCCCCTGTGGAGACCTGGTGTCCTTGAGAGCGGCAACTCCAATTGCGGGGCTCTGTGGACCATTTTGAGATGTGCACAGGCCGGCTGTTGCAGGACTTGGACTCAAAGCAGTGTTGCTGTATGGATTTCTGGCTGTGCAGCTGACATTGCACCACTGTACGGCCTGTGTCAGCAGCTTTGCTAGTAGCAAAGGTTTCTGTTACGCATTGCATTCCCGATTGAGCAGTGACCCATCATTATCATCATCATGACAATTGACTACATGGCGGGGTACACAAGCAAATAAGACGTAAATGCTGCACGCACTCATCACTGCATTAGGTGACAACCGGCAACAGTAATCCGGGCCATCGATATCAATCATCATGTTATGTGGCATATGAACAGCATGGCCACATCGAACTTTAAAAACGTTGTTGCTATTAAGTCAAAATAGAGACACTGGCAGCAGCTCCTGTGACCAAAGAATCGTTGACTATGGGACGTGTTCCTGGTACATGGCCCTCACAGGAAATCTGCTACATGTTCAACAAGAGCTGCCATACTGCGCAAGACTGGGTGCATGCACATGTTCACAGCACTCCAGCTGCATTCTGTCATGGGTGCTGCATGTCAAGGTCAATTCTGCCCTACGCTCACTCAAGTTGTTGTACAACGTGGCTCTGCGCGGCCCTTAGCGTCTCTCACTCATCTCGAGGTGCTGCGGGTTTCAGCACCCTCTGGATATTCCTCATGCCTTGCGCGTGCAGGGCACCCTCTCAACAAAGCACTGAAACCTTGATCAAAGTCACGAAGTCGCTTGTCTTCTCCCCCTCTCTCAAACAGACAGAAAGGCAAATCGTCCGCTTGAAACGTGGGAAACCTCGCATAAAATCTTGCTCTCATTCACCAGCACCTCCTCTGTGCTGCTCGCAGAAACTTCAAACCTCTTCCAACTGGCCCCTTTCTCAGAACCAGGCTCTTGCACTCTATCATCCACTGCACGACATGGGCACCCACAGGAGTCCAGGGGTCAGAACAACCCCTGCAGATCTCCTTGACAGTCTCTCTTTTGCTGCAACGCAAACACTCCTCGGCCTGTGGTCCCAGCGGCCAGCAGCGGCCTGCAACCAATACGCAGCCGCTGCATTGCTGCCAGGCGCGCCTGATCTCCGCACCATCTCCCGCACCCAACAGCTGCATTCTTCGCACATGGTGGGGTGCCTGTTCCGCTCAAATGATATGTGGCGCCACCCTCAATCAGCAGCAACCCTGACCTGATCCCATCACCGCATCTGTCAATCTCTCAAGCACAAAAGCACTGTCGTCACAGCGCATGCTGCCCCTCTGTCTGCGAGCTCGCTCCCCAGAATTTTGGCGGCGATCCTTATCGACCTGTTCGCGAGCCTCATCCGACTGGGGCGGCTGCCGGGGCCGCAGCGGCTGTCTTGCCGAGCGCGGCATCCAGCTGCGCCTGCAGGATGGTGACGGTCTCCTTCAGCTTGGCGTTCTCCGTCTCCAGGTCCAGCACCTTCTGCCCCAGTCCCTCGCACTCCGCCTGCTTGCGCAGCCGCGACCGCCGCGCCGACTCCCGGTTGGACTGCTTGCGCCGCTGCCGCTTCACCTCCCTCTCATCCTGTTTTGGTGATGCACACACCACTGTCAGGGGCTGAGCCTCACTGACGTTCTAGCTGCAAGCGAAAATTTTCGTTGGTAGGTACTTTCAGTATTTCGGTGGGAAGAGAGCTATCCTCTGGCAGGCGCAGAGATTACAGAGACAAAGAGAGACTACAGCAACATGACAGAGCTGTCTGCAGCAGGTGCGGCTCGAGTGTGAAGGCCATGTGACTGTGGAAAGCTGTAAAGGATTGTTCTAAGAGATGACCCGCCTGCACAACATGTGCCTGGCCTGCGGCGCTGGCGGCGAGCTGGGTGAGGTCCACGCCGGATCCTGCGAGCTGCCCGGCGCGCTGCCTCCAGAACTCTACGGCGTCGGGTCCGCTCGCGGCTGCCGCCTGCGCTGCAGCCAGCGCGGCCAGGGCAGCGGTGCTGTTGACGGTGGCGTCTGTGGGCACCAGGCCCTGGTAGGGGGCGGCATCTGGCTGGCTCTGGGCGTGCAGCTCGGGCTTCACGCCCCCACTGGCTGTCCTGGCTGGCTGCTCGCCCTCAGCATTCGAGTTCTGCGCGCACAGGGGCGTGCATGAGTGAAAAATACCCAGTCCACGTCACGCTGCCACTCTGGAGATAAGTCGCGATCCGAGCTGGACTGGCTGGACTGGGATCGCGATGTTAACCACGCCCGCAGCTTTCCAGCACCATCAGACACATGAGCATGGAGACGGCAGTTTCAAGGACGCCCACCGGGTTAGAAGAGTCGTCCCCGCTCTTGCTCTGCCCGTTTGTGTCTCCAGGCTTCTTCTCAGCCACTGATGCCCCGGCCGCGTGCTCACTCGGGACCTGGGCGGCTGAAGCGGCAGGTGGGTAGGGGAAAGGCATGTTGTAGAAGGGCGGGTACGCCATCAAGGGCTGCGCGGAGCCACAAAGAGCGTCAGAAAGCTGGGCAATCGAACCATCCCGCGGAATCTCGCGTGCTCCCAACAAAAATCACGCAAGATGTACCTGGTACAAGCTGTACGGGTGCGCCGCGCCCAAAGGATAAAAAGGCGGGGCTGCTTGAGCCCCGTTCTTCCTCTGCTGGCCTCCCTGCATGGCCTGGGCCTGCGCTTGCCATTGCTGCACGGCTTGGGTCCACTGCAGAGCGTCAGGAGCGCCCGAGGCTGCCGGAGCCCCCGAGCTGGCCGGCACGGCGCTCTGCCCCTCGGCATCGTCCATCTCTGCACTTAAATCTGCCTGCAAAGCGAGGGATCCGAAATGAGGTGGCACAAACGTGGATGGACTTGGCAACCTGGCACGGTGGCCTGATCAGGAAGGCGCTGGCTCGACTGCCCCAGCAGCTTCCTCATCCAATTTCGGTGCATTTATCTTCATGGCAATAGACGCATACCGGGTTGGGATGCGTGTTTTATTTCTGCAAAATTTCTACAGACTTCTGTATCTACAAGTCCATAGAGGGCACTTGTTGGATGCAGCACAATCACACAGGATCCCTGTCAGATCTTCGAAGTAAGAGAATTCTCATACTGTGAATGTTGAAAATATTGAACTCCAGAAGGACCACATGTCTGTTCTGGCAGTTTAGTGCTTCCGACCCCATAAAACAGGATTGTTGACAGCACCCAGTTCTTTGGAGTGTGTGGCATGAGAGATGGAACGGCATCACATATACTAGAGAATACATTTACAAAGCTCTGAAGATCAACTACCTGCAACTTCACTCCGCATAACAGCTACCACCCAAGAGATTATGTGAACCTCCAATGCAAAGAACCCGTTCTGCCCACATGCGTTCCTCTAAGGCACACCTCGTGATCACTTGCAATCGAAACTCTTGGTACGGGGACATATCGAAGCAATCATTATTCTGCGAGACAGCCCTTTCGCGATCAAAACATTGCAAGCAGTCACTCCATAGCAGTCCTCCAAAATTCACTTCGTGCATGCATGCGCTGCCAGCAGCATTGGCCAGAAACGGCGCTGAGCATTAGCTCTCAACAAAAGGTTCATCACAGACAATAACCAGGGACAACAAGAGCATGATGCTGAGACGGTCAGCCGCTGCCGTCGCGGCCGGTCAGTCTGCAGCCAGCGTAATGGCTATGACGGAGATGTCGTCCTTGCTGCGCTGCTTCTGCGCGTGTGCCAGCAGGGACTCCGCAATCGCTTGGGCAGATCCGCCCGAGTCCGCATGCGCCGCAAGCGCCACCTGTGCAGACACGTAAAGATAATTAAGGAATATTATAGAGACAAAGCACCCTTCACAATAACCGTCGAGGCTGGCTCTGAACACTGGGGCCAGCTCACTTAATTCGTCATCTGGCGTCCTTGTTTAGGTGCCTGCCTGACAGGTTCCGATGGCAGTGATGGGAGGCTTTCTGCAGATTCCATTTTGCAGCAAGTGCAGGCTAGCATTCAAAAGATGTTTTGCAACCAACACTCTCACAGGAATGCATCTTCCTTCTGCAATTAGCATGGCAAGGGCATCCGCGGCTCACAGCCAGTGCTGGTCATGAGAAGAGCATGGGAGGGGCATGCCTTGAGGGCATCTGCGCCGTCGGCGACGTCCCAGAGGCCGTCGGAGGCCAGCACCACGACAGCGGCGGCGCCGGGCTCCAGGCAGACCACCTCGCTCACGTGGGGCACCGCGCTCAGGCCCAGGTCCTGGTCCTTCAGGAACTTGTCGCCCAGGCAGCGCGACAGGTTGAGCCCATACAGCCGCGTGCGATTGGCGCCCATGCGGACGCCCATGCCTGCAGCAAGTTGATGCCATGCTCACCTCACCTTGCTTGCGCATTTGCTAAAGAAGCCCTCTCCACAAGCAGCCCTCCGGCCTTAGGAGCTTCATGATAGTACTCTCCTGGACTGCTCCTCAGTAGGGACCAAGACAGGTGTCACAGCTCCTTCACAGTCAGCCAATCGATGTTGACAGTGAATGAATTGAGAACTGCATGGGGCGCACCAGCCAGGCGTTCCCTCTCGAGGGGGTTGGTGTACCGATGGTCCCCGGTCAGCCGCAGGACGTCCGGCTCGCAGCTTCGCTTCTTGGGCACGCGAGCAAAGTACGCCGCAGAGTCACCTACGTTTGCTGCCTGCAACGTGGCAATTGACCCCTTCCAGCTCTGCTTTGTACCCCGTAGTGCAGGAGCACTGCACAGCAGACCAAAGCAGCCATGCACAAAAGGCCGCAATGCAGCAAGAGATTTGTTCCTTCACACTCTGCTAGAAGAACAACCTTAGTCTTCTGAGACTTCTACAATCGTGTGAATTGGCCACAGTCGCACCTGCAAGCAGACCGACCCCTGTGCATTGAGCCAGGCGAGGACAGCGGTTGCGGTGCAGCCCTCCTCGGCGCACAGGCCCTCATCGGCCTCCCGGAAGGCGTCCTGCCAGGCAGCGGCCACGCCGGAGCCGTCGGCCAGGCCCGCCACGGCCGCGCGCAGCCGCCCGGCCAGCAGGGCCGGCAGCGCGCTGGCCGCCTCGTCCGCAGCACCGCGCCCGCAGTGGCCGTCAAAGATGCTGCACAGCACCGCCGGCTGCGATGCCCCCAGCAGCGCCTCCTCGCAAACCCCCACATCCTCCATACCCTGCCAACATGCTCAACATTAGTTAGATCGTACCTCCTCCTTGCCGCCAGTGACCACGCGGGCCCCTCTCCTTACAGGACCAGCAGCTGCAAGGCAAGGCAGGAGCGACGTGAGTGACTGTGGGGCCTTGATGGGAAGGCGGACCTGGCCCATGCGAGCGTGTTCTCGGCCGGTGCAGGAGGCGAGCCAGGCCTCGAGGTGGAGCCGCGGCTGGCGTGTGAGCAGGCGCGAGGTGCGCTCGGAGTCCGGCTGGGATGTGAGCGCGATCAGCGCGTCGCTGCGCAGCGACGGCAGCGTTAGCAGCGAGTTGGTCGGCGCCAGCACCGGCTTCGGCGCCAGGGACAGTCCACTCTGCACATTTGCAGACAAACAGAGTCGGCGCAAAAAGAAGTGGCTTCAGAGAAGTCATTGCCCAGAGGAGAATCATGATGTCAGGCATACACTCAGTTATACTGCAGTGCAAAAGTTTCAGCACTGTTGGTGAGGAGCAAAGGAGGTTTACAAGTGCCTGTCTTCATGCCCTGGTACATATGAGAAAGAAAGGCAGGGCATGTGATTGCTCAGAGGCTCACCGGTGCATCGGCCAATGGCAGATATGTGATCATCACGCCAGATTGGATGCCCAGCTGCAGCTGGTCGCCATCATTCAGCCGCCACAACCTCCCTCGCCTCCTGTTGCTGGTGCTTATGATTCGTCCGTTCAGCGTCGTTCCGTTCAAGCTTCCCAAATCCATGACCTGTGCACCAGAAACTCGGAATATGCATCAGCCCGTCACACACTGGGTAGAACGCGCAAGAAGGGTCCAAAGTCAAAGTCTATGGTGCGATATCCACATTGCTGACGTGAAGGGCGCAAAGATTATTTTGCAGACTCATCACCTGCCAGCATCTGCATGAGGGATCCCAGCGGATGGCCACATGTTTTCCAGAGACCTCGTTGTCGTTGACTGCCATTGTGTTGCCACCCAGCCGCCCCAATGTCACCTGCAACAGCAGTTGTGTTCCAATGTTAGCCCGAGATCCACCACAGCGCACAAGCTGTGCTCTGGTCATGAGACCGGCTTCCTCGTACCGTGGTGAATCAGATAAAAACAGTTAGCTACCTCGAAATATATCGCTGTACAGGGTGAAGGCTGCCTCACCTCAGAGAGGCCCTCATCCAGGGTGTAGGAGTGGCCGGAGGAGGGGCCAGCAGTGACATCCAGCCTGATGGGCGCTGCAGGAACGGAGAACTCCTCGCGCGAGCGCTTCAGGGAGTTGGAGCGGCTGCGGTCGTCGAAGCAGGCCCCCGCCGCGCACCCGTTCTGGCCGCTGTGCGCGCTGCTGTCCGCCGTGGAGGCCTCAGCGCCGGACTGCATCCTCTCCCGCAGCTCGGCAGACAGCAGCCGCGCAGTCGTCGACGCTTCGCTGTGCTTCTCCTGCACCACATCCCCACAACTTGACACCCCCAATGCTCAACACAATTCCACACACGCAGATACACTGCGATGCAGCCCTTTCTCCCTACTTGGCGCTCGTACTGCCTTGTATGTCTTGCATTTCTCTTCTCGTGATTTGCAAGGTTATTCATTAGATTGGCCCAATATGTTGTGGCAAGAAGGTACTCATCTGGCAATACATGACAGGCATGGCAGGAGAGCACACGGGCAAGCACTCACCTGCATAATTTCCACAGTGCTCTGCAATCGCATCATGACGCCCTCCTCATCTTCATCCTCCTCCTCGGAGTTGTCCGCCTCCTGGCCGGCAGCTTCCGCGTCCATGCCCTGCATTTGCTGCAGCACCAGGCAGAGCATTTCAGCCAGGGAAGCACTTAGATGTACAGCCACCTCCTTCATCCTCCCTAGTGCACATCTCATACTGCACACAAGCGCCAGAATGCAGCCCAGAAGCTGGCAGGGTGCTCTGGGGGCACCTTCATGAAGTGCTGGAAAAGGTTGGGCTCGCTGAAGCTGCGCGAGTAGCGCCGCAGCTGCAGAGGCTGCGCCTCATCCTTCAGCTCGCTCAGCACCTTCTCGATCTGGCCGCCCAGGTAGAAGCCCTCCTCCGTGGGCGCCGGCTCCAGCGACTCCATGCTGCACGCACGCACCTCAAATATTTCTAAACTCAATGCACGCCTGCCGGCCTTAGGAGAGTGACTTAGCTGGACAACAAACCCTCATGTTACAGATTTTAGTGGGCATTGATGTCCATGGCAATTTCATGTGTCTGCATTGCCCGGTACAAGAGCACGCACGGTAACAAGGGAGCCAGAGAGCAAGCGGCTGGAGGCACCTCTGGAAGGCTTCGCGGGGGCTGTTGACCACAGAGCAGCGCTGGGGGCTTGTGCTGCCGCCGAGGGCGGCCCAGGCGGCCTGCGCGGAGAGCAGGCGCGCCTCCCCGGGGCTGCCGTCCGCGCCGCTCTTGGTTGGGCTGGCCTGCGGCCGGGCTGCCTCAACCGTCCGGCGCTCCGGCGCGGACAGCGTGCGCATGCGCCCGAACCGGCCCGACGAGGCAGAGGGGGATGCACTGTTGTCGGTCACGGTGGGCAGGCGCACCGCGGCCGCGTCGACCGTTGCGAATGGCGACGGCAACAGCCGCACCTGCGCGGCTCCGGCCACCGTTGCATTCCCGGCTGCCGCCACCCAGCTCGCAGTTGCATCCTTCTTGTGCTGCACCAGCGGCACGTGCGGGGACCTGGCGCACACATGATTCTCAGTTTCTGATCAGCGCCAGCCAGAGCATTGAACAGTGCGGCACCAGGCCTGCAGCGTATTGCACTTGCCGGCAACTCAGACGGGTACAGGCAGAGGCTTCAGTGGCTCTCAGTGCGGCGCCTGACCTGGCCGGGGTGGAAGCGAGCGGGGAGGCATCGCCGTCAACTGCGCTGCCTTGGACGCCGGCGACGCTGTTGACGCTGGACTGCACAAAGACGCTCTGCTGCGCGGCCCTGGCGGCCCGATGCGCGCCCGCCTGCTGGTCGGCCCAGCGCGGGCTGCGCACAAAGGTGTGCAGGCCATGGTCGAACGGCGAGCTGGCCGACGCGGCCACGGCGGCGGCCGTGGCGGCGAGGGGCGACGACTCCTGGCTGCTGATGGAGCGACTGCTGTTGAAGTAGGTGCGGCCGAGGCCGCGCTTGGAGCGTCGTGCTTTGGCGGGCGAGCACTGCGTCAGCGACAGGGGCGAGTCCGGGCTGGGGCTGCCCCCAGAATCCTCGTCCCGCGCCCAGCGCGGCAAAGGCTGCGCGGCTGCCGCGCTGCTGCCGATGAACACCACTGCCTCTGCCTCGGCTGTGCTGTGCTGCGACACGTCCAGGCCTGGCCACTGCATGCTGACTTCCTCCTCATGCACGCGTGGGCTGGCAGACAAGCCCGGCCATGGAGCGTCCAGCTCTGTGCTGTCGTGCGAAGCGGTCAGGATTGATATCGATGGGGCGAGATCCGCTGGCTGGGGGTTCCTTGGTGGACGCGGTGTGCGGGAAGGCAGTGTGCTGGTGTGAAACAATGGCTGTGGGGCAAGTGCCTCTGTGCTCTTGGAGATGTCGCTCGCTTGCTGGCCCCTTTTGTCTTGCTGAGATAGGAAACCCCTCAAGCTTACATCCTCGCTTTTGAGTGGCGCCCCTTTGTGCATGCATTCAGCGCTGTCGCTAGTCTTTGAACCTGCATTGTCTGCTGGCGTGGCTGTCGACCTGATGCTGGCACTGACAATCGGTCTTGATGGCAAAGCTTGCCCTGGTGCACCACTTGGGTAGGATGGGGCATCTGCACTGCTGTCTGTTCCTGCAGCGTCTATATCCCCCTGGTCCTCTGGTTCTGCAAGCTTCTTCGAAGCCTGCATCCAAGAAATAACGGTGTGAGAGCAGAAGAATGCGTAAATCGATCAGCACCAGGTACAACCATTCTTGGCTCCTTGAGGACAAGAGCACGAGCTTGATAGTGCCTGAAAACCCAGCGCTCTGTGTCCACTTACGGCCACACCCCAAATATCAAAGGCACAATCTTCCAACAGAAGAAATAAATGTGGCGAGTGAACATCCTTCCAGCGTAAAACAACTTCACAGCTGCTTACTAGCCTTCGACTGGGCAGTTCTGAATGATCATTATCTCAGGAACGAAGCACAGTCGTATTTACGAAACTCCGCATATGCAGAAGCGCTTCAACCATAGAAACCCGCACCTCCTGCTCTTCGGTTTGTAAGCCCTGATGAGCCCTCCGAGAGTACCAACGCCAGGTTCGATATCCGACCACAACGCACGCAACAGATGCTACCTTTAGCAGCAACATGATGAACATTCGCGTCCGCGGTTTGCAGGGCAGGCCAATGCGTCAGAGATATCTCGGACTGCAAATGTTTGCATAGAGTTGCAGAAGGGGTGGTGCATTGCCAACCGAGTCCTTCTTGGTAAGTACACCTTTGCTAAATAGCTGTGTCTGTACAAGATTCATGTCCTGAAGTCACCTCTGCAGCCTAAGCGGTGCAAGGAATGAATTTCCTCTTTCATGAATAGGAATAGAGGGATTGATGAGGTAATAGGGAACCACCCAATGTTTACAAGGAAAGGAGACAAACAGCTGGGAGAAAGCATGCATGATCAGGCATCACCTGGGCTCTGTCTCACATTCACAACCCTTAATATGGACAGTGGAGGGAGGTCATCGGGTATGTCTCGTGTATCTGGAAGCGCTGCTGCCACGGAAGTTGAAGAGCACGCTACAGCGCCTGTTGCAACCTCAAGAAAGTTTCTTCAACTTGAAGACAGCTCTGTCACATAACTACCACTGTCAAATCAATGAATCAAAATGTTTCCAGCACGTTGAAGTGAAGGCAGCTACCCAGGATTCTGGTGCATGCAATGTGTCATGTACGAGTGAGCTCCATATAAACAGTGTTGTTGACTTTAACATCAGCCGCTGCACCAACGGTAAAAATCATTTACATCTTTGCAACAGAGCATTACTTGATGTGGCGGCAGGCGCCTGATGGCAATTGCAATAATTCAATCATCACTGGTACCGTGAGTCACTCTGCAACTTGTTCAAAGAAGTCTTGAATGGCATGGTACACAACAGCGTATATGATGCATGTGGGCCTCTGCAAGCAAACTTAAAACCTGATCCCTGATAGTACACTGCAGAGGCTTTGCTCTGCAACCTGGGCAACAATCCCTAAAGGAGGTCCTTCAAAGCTCCGTCCTGCTCTTGCAGCCTCACCAATTCCCTATCAAAAGACTGGACAACACTCGCTGATGCAAGCAGACTTGCTGTCATCAGACCAGCACGCATTAATACAGGACACCAACAACTTCAGTAGACACTGCTGCTGGGCTGATACTGCGCTGCCAGGGAGCGCTGGAGGCCACGAGCCGAGCGCAGAGACCCCCACAGGTCGATCCTGAGACTGTTGAAGAGCCGCAGAGTGTCATCCTGTCCGCATCCATGCATGCACAACATCAGCACCACTGCTGTACCTATTCGGACATGTTGCTGACTTTGACAGATGCAAGAAGGCAGCACTACTTTCCATACAGCAATCTCCAGCAACAGCTTCAAATTGCACCTGAAAGAGATACATGCAAGAAGGAAAAGGAGAGAGCAGCGCGCACCTGATCCCGGCACTCGTCGATCAGGCGCCTCCTCTGGCGCAGGGCCACGGCAGCAATGAAGAACAGCAGCAGGTCAGGGGCCGTCCCTGGGACTGAGGGCTGCTCCTCTCGCCCGCCCAGCGTCGATAATTTATCAAAAGACCCAAACTGAGCCCCCACACATCCGCAGTCAGCCTATAAATGCCACGAATCACATAAGGCATGGTGGCGTTGCTATGTACACTTTACGATAGGCAGCAAAGTTCTACTTCTTGCGAGCAGCTGAGCAGATTAGGTTTCTTAGCAGATGCAGGCCTGGCGCTTGGAAGACACTCGTGCTCAAAAGAGACATGCAGGGGACTCAGAGTGCCCACCGAGCCCGAGGAGGGCCTGCTCAAGCTTGGAGGGGTCCAGCTGCCAAGCCGTTGCCAGTAGTCATCCGCCCAAAGAATCTCCCACAGGGTCACCGCCTGTGAGCCATATGGCACCCCGTCAATGAGAATACAATGCTGTTCTAGCAACTGTGTTGTGATGCCAGTCATGAGGGCCCAGCAACCAAACCTCTTTGATAACACCAAATGCAGTAGCTGGCCACAGTTGCTGACGCTGATCGCCAACATCAAAAGCTGTCATAGCCGGCATCACGCAGATGTGCATGCTGGACAGTCAATTGGCAGTTGAGTATCTGTAGGCATCATGTTCAAGAAGGTAAGGCGCTGCTGAAAGGCAGGCTGCAGGGGGAAGCCTGCCTGGGCCACGGGGAGCTCGCGGCGCAGCTGCACGATGACCATGCGGTATGCAAAGAAGCACTCGCCCGCGCCAATCTGGCGCAAGTGGTGGAACACGACCGGATCCGCCTGCTCCAATATCCTGGCCAGCCCCCTCAGCTGCTCCCTGCACACGGTCCGCAGGACGTCACACAGTCCCGATAACTTTGGTCGCGTTGGTGAAGAGTGCAGGGACTTGCAAGGGCGGCACAGCAGACCAGGTATATGTGCCCCTCGTCCTTTACAGCAATGTGCATGGGCACGAGAGCGATGAAACACAAGGGTGGAAGTGCGGCAAAGGGGGAACTGCTAGAGCGCACCTCATGCCGACCTCGTCATGGCGGAAGTTCTTGCTGGTGCGCTGCAGGAGCCTCTCAAAGCACCAGTAGGCCATGTAGTCGTCCTCAAAGATCGCCAGAAATGGCGCAGCCAGATCCGACATTCTAGCACCCACCCAGAGCAAACGTGTATTTCAAGCTGTGAAACACTCAGCAGGGAACTTGCACAGACTCGGCAAGCACAAATGACTTTCATGCCAAGTATACATGTGTGGGAAGAACGGATTGACACACCCTTGACAGTAGCCGGTCTCCGGGTCGTGCACGGCGTAAGCGGAGAGGAGGTGTATCAAGCGCGCGGCAGCCTTCCTGGACGCCGGTGACAGGTGTGTGGCATTGAAAAGCGTCTCTTCGGCCACCCTGCCCAGCCAGGGCCCTCCCCCTCTCCTGTCCGCTGAGGGCACCAGGCCTGCACACCCCAAGAGATCCATCATATACCTTCCGGCGCTTGTGTCACTGAGCCCAGCCTCATGCTAAGCTCCCCCGCCCAGCAGTGTTCTGCATGAGTGCTGAAGGCTCTGCATGGTACATTGTTCTTGAGCAACATTGGTAAGACTGTTTTTTTTCTGAAGTTAGTTGGAGTGCCTTTTAGAGAGGCAGCCTCACCATTCATGGCGCCATTGGTTCTGTGGGAGGATTCGGAGGCGGCGTCCGGCTGCAGCAGATCTGTACGGATGGCGTCCAGAACGATGATGCGCTGCGCCTCTGCAAATTGCGCAAGGTGCGCCGGCACGGAACGCGCCGCGCCGGTGTTCTCCGCAACTGCCACACTGCTGCCGGTGCGCACCACCGCACTGTCCAGCAACGTCTCCAGGTCCTGCACGCAGGAGATGCGTCCTTTGGCTTGATCTGCTTTACTTATTTCCTTAGGTTACACCTTGGGACAATGCAGTTGGAAGTGTTGCACTGGGGGAATTTCCGCTATGAACAAGGGATAATGCAATTGTGTGGTGCATTTGCTGTGGAGTGGCACACAGCTTCAGGGAGAGCAGCATGTGCAAGAAGATCGGCACGGGTTCGGCAGAAATGGGAGAATGAGGGACTAATGAGTCAGAGCTGCTGGGGTGAGGTGCGGACCTGGCAGCGCTGCAGCAGGTCGCTATAGCGGCGCGCAAGGTCGGCTCTGAGGGTGCTGCGCTGCTCCGCTGTGCTGCTGGGGCTCACCAGCCGCAGCAAGTAGGGCCACACCTCCTCCCTTACATCGGGGTCACACCCCTGCAGCACCCTCCACTTTTCAGCGCACCTTTTGGAAACCGGCTTGATGTTCTCACAGCGTGCAGACCTCAGAGACTACGTCAAGGAGTGATCACAGCCTGCCAGACGGCCCCATCAGTCCAGGCATGTGGGTGAGTGACCAGGAGCGGACCCCCATTCGGATCTGCTCCAGGATGCCAGCAAAGTCCACCACCCTCCCTCCCTCATCATGGGCCTGCTTCCAAGCCTCCTTCGTCAGGGGCTGAGCCCTGCAAGCAGAAGAGGTGTTCGCTCGCACATGCAGGTAAAGGAGGGTCCTTGGCGGAAGCAATCCCACTTGACAAGGCGGTGGATGACAGCAGTTGAGATGAAGCCTGCATCTGCCTCTTCAGAACTGTGCGCGCACTTGCTGCTTTTCTGGCTGGACAGGAGGGCCACGGCAAGGGCTGCTGCCGCTGCAGCTCCCAGGCCCAGAGCAGCTCCAACGGCAAGCGCTGCCCCCGATGAAGATCCCCCCGCGCGGCTCATGTCCCTGGCCCTCCTTCTGCGGCTTGGAGGGTCCAGCCTGAGCAAGCTTTATACAGCCCTGCCTGTGCTCTTCGAGATAGATGCCGCTGTGGTGAAGTAATTATGTATATGGCTGACCGCCCTTCTACGATGCTCCCTTCAGCAGCTTACTGTTGAAATCAATTGAAGTGAGCTTTGTTCAAAGGTATTATCTTTTCATCAGCATATCTTGATTACCTACTTGCACAGAAAGCTTCTCCCTTCTGAAACAAGATAGGCACTACCACAAAGGGCTTCTGAAAGTGAGGCAGACCGTTGCAACTTGACCCTCAAAATTGCACCGCAACTTCCTAGGTGTCCCTTTAGCAAGTCCAACTTGTCTGGAGTTAATAGGAATAACGATACAAGCATTCCTTTCGTTGCACATCGGCGTGTTGTTCACATTCCTCAGAAGACAAGAAAGACAAACAAGATTGCAAATTGCAATTTGCGATGGCAATTAATGGTGACGTGATGCTTACCTCACTGCAATGCTCCTGCTCGTCTTGCTCAGCGATCAAATATCCAATGCGTTCACTAGTATTTGCACTCTTTAGAATATTGGTTGACGTCGACTGGATCAATAAAATCGACCTTGTGGGGAGCATACAAACGAGTCTTACAAGCATGACATGCATGATCAAAGCTGCGTGGCTCAGAAGTACAGCCATACGTGCCATGTGCCGGCCCCACTCTTGTGATGCAATCTGCACCACATCTTACTCTATTTCCTTGATCAATTCTGGCGATGCATGCTTTCAAAGTGTCCGCAGCTTTGCGCGACACAGACGCCATGCCCAAGACCGTGTGACAGAGACTGAAGCTCACCATGATGAGGAAGTAGAACCTGAAATCAACTCCTCAGAAGAGCCACCAGGATATGAGCTCGATTCAGGCTTTCGTGTGGATCTAGCCTACAGGTGGCCACCACCCAGACACCAGGAGACTGAAGCTTTATGTCACTTGTAAATGCTAATGTAGAAGGAGTATGACCAGGGTGCTTTGTGTAGGTCGCCAACTGAGCAGGTGTGGCCTGCCTCGCGGCATCAACAGAAGTGTAAGTATGTTGCAGCGCCTGATCTTTTTTGGCAAGGTGCAAGCCCGCACACTGTATCTGCGGATGTACTGAAAAAGAACCGCAACGTGATGCAGTTGCTGGACGAGTGAGGGACGCCCTTCAGACGGTCATGATGTTCACTGACACCAACACGTACAGCGACCTCACTGGGCGGTATGGCTTCACCGTGGTTGAGGTGCGCTTGTCTACCGGCAGAGCAGATCTGCTAGACCGCATGTGTGGCACTGCAAGCCCTTTAGATGCAAAGCCAGTGAAGAATTTTGTGGTGCTGTGCAGGTACGCATGTCACCTGACAATTCCACAGCGTACATACTGTGGGATGCTTTCCCAGAGCGGCATGATGCTGCCGAGAGGGAGCTGAACCAGAGGTGAGTGCAGGACCTCAGAACATCAGCCTGAGGGGAAGGATGCGTCTCAATGCATGCATGTACCAGTCTAGAGTTGTCTGTGAAGAGAGGAATGACCTGTGGGGAACATAAGCATGCAAGTTCATCAAACATGCGCGGAGGCAGTGAGTCTTTAACTTTGGCGCAGGGTGTCCAGGCTGAGGCGAAGCTTGGCCCATGCGCTGAAGTCCAGGCATGTGCCGAGGCTGGAATTCCGCAGAGACGCACTGTCCTCTGAAGAGCTGGCTGTGGAGGAGGCTCTGCAGCGCTTGCAGAATGAGCCGTAGTGACCAGTGGCAGTGCTCAATCCTGAGCGATCATTCTTGTGGGGTGAGTGCCTTCCATTGGTTCTGTTGCCAGTAAGCAGGAGCAACCATGAGCCACTTGAGGGGGGTCATATGATAATATAGTAATTAGAAAGTTTAAGGTTCCTGCCAGATGTCGTCGGCTTCTTCTAATGAAACATCGGTCTTTGCTTGTTCAGAAGGATCAATTCTAGCCATTAAAGGCTAAGATATCATCGGACGTCCGACAACGAGGAGCAGGAATCCGTACACAACTTTCTGCGGGAAGGGGGATACATCCGTCACGGGAGCTTTATCGAAGAATAATACTATGACTACGCGGGCTCTCCTGTTCGTGTGTTGCTTCATTCTTGTCGCTAGTACCCGAGGTAGGTTAATGTGGGAAGTCGAGGAAGTCAGATCCCGTAAAGCGCATCTTGAAGTCTAGTTTGTTGAGCTCAAGACGAGAAGCGACAAGACGTGAGAGATGCTAATATTTATTTCATGGTTTTTCATAAAGCTTGAATACTCGGATGTAATGTCAGCCCAGATCGTCGTGACACCTTTTGTGTCGAAGAAGCTCTGACTCGGCATCTGGATCAAAGTAGCCCTGTGCTGTCCTGCCAATCCTGTAGACCTGAGATGGCAAGTGTCCTTCCAATTATCACCTTGAAGAACTAACCAATCTGCTGAATCACAGGTGAAACAGCAGCGGCCGGGAGCGATGATAGTGCTGCAGCAAAGGTCAAGGCAGCACCCTTGGCAGACATTCCTCAGAACGGCACACGCAATGGCGAGGGCAACGGAAAGTTCCTGGTCAAGATCGGAGGCTCTGCAGCCTTTGCAGACACAACTGGCGATGGAACTGGTAAGCGCACCTTCACTCCAGGAAAGCCTGGAATTCTGCGCACCATCTTGGAATAGTTATCAGCTTCAAGGGCAGGAGACCCAGAGGCAGACTGCAGCTAGCTGCTCGACTTGGTGCTGACATGCAAGTGGTGTTTCTGCAGGGAATGGGAACACAGCGGCAGGCAGCGGGAACAACAATGGGAACAAGGCCACTGGAAATGGCAATGGGAACGGCAACGGCAATAACAATGCCCAGATCACAATCGTCAACGACCCTGCTTTCCCGTCGTGCCCCCCTTGCCAGTACTACGACCCTGCCACACAGCTCTGCGTGAGCGTCCAGGCTTGCCTCAATACCAAACCTGCAGCAGCAGCTGTTGCAGCCCCCCCAGCAAATACCCTCAGTGTGGGTGGCGCAGCAGGGCGGAAGTTGAGGATGTGACCTGGGTGCCCTGTTGAACATCTTCTTATGGAACGGAGGCAGTACTTTACAGAGATTCAGCTTGATTTAGCATGATTTTGTTGACCTGTCGCCAAAGGCTGGGCCAATTCTATTATTTTTATATTGTGTACTTGCAGGTGAAACCCAGGTCCCTCAGTAAGCAAAGAACTTATGCAGTCTTTTTCTGGCCACAGTATGTCACGCGCACCTTTTATTGCAACTGTCTCAGACCAGGCTGAAGATGAGTCAAGTATTGATTGTAAAGATGCAGGTGCTGTGGTGTGTTGGTGCAGAGACTTCTAGATGGCAAAATTCTTTTCTTGAGATGAGATCTGAATGACCAAATTCAAGCTGTTGAGGATCACGCTTGTTGCTGAGGTGTCCCATGAAACTGTAGCATGCATGCTATATAGGCACACTCTGCGGTCGGTGATATTTGTTAGTGGACAGGTGCAGCATTGGGATGGCGGTGCACTTATACTAGACTAATTTCGACCATTACCATCAAGGCATCAGCACTTCATCAGAAAAATTGAGCATCTTACAATCCTGCTGCTCTCATCAATGGTGGAGCCTGCTCCGATTCTACCAACAACATGTTGTACAGGCGAACAAGGTTTGACCAGGTCTGTGTCTGGCTGACTCAGTGTTCTGGACCTTGCATTGGTCAGTCAGCCACAAGCTCTCGCGGAACCTAGCGCATATTCCTAATTAGTCATAACACTTTCCACTCCCGGCACCTCTAGAGTGCATCCAGCCATCTCAGCAGCTCGGCGTTCACACGCTCTGGAGCATCGTCCTGGGGGCAGTGGCCCACTCCGCTGAGCAGCACCTTCTGCGCGCGCGGGTACAGGCTCTCAATGCGCGCGGCACTCCCCGGTCCAATCCAGGGGTCATCCGCACCCCACAACAGCAGCATCGGCTGCACCACCAAATCACAAATCAATTCCCCAACTGAATCTCCAGCCTCATGCCTCTGCTTGGCAGTGTTAGAACTGTCACGAATACTTCTGTGAATTTTTCCAGTTGCCGTGCAGGTGCGTGTGGAACTTGATATTTTTTTGATATTGGGTGCTCACACATAATAGGGGGAATTCATGGGGGAGGCTGCGCACCTTGTCCAGTTTGCTGAGCAGGACATTGACGGGGGTGCCCTTGCCGCTGATGATGCGGTAGAAGCTCTCGGCGGCGTTGGCGCTCTCTGCGGGCCACACTATGGAGTTCACCAGGTCCTCGTCCACGTTGTGCTGGCTGATGTACACTTGCTCCAGCACCTGCAGACATGACCAAATGTTCATATAAGCATAAAAGTGCAGATGCGCGGTAGCTGCGCTGTTGACTGAAATGTCTGTCCCAAACTGGGTGGTGGCACGCATGTAAATGAAGGCACTGATGAAGACAAAGCTTGCCTGCCGGATACGCTTGGGCTGCTTAGCCATGAAGAAAGAGGCATAGATGCTGCCACGCAAGGCCATGGACTTGAGCTGGTCCATCAGGCTGGCCACCAGCGTGGGCTGCTCCTCTGCAGGCACCTTGGAAATGCTCGCTCGCCCATTGCTGCCTGACCTCTCCTCAGTCCCAGACCCTTCCGGCTCAACCTTCACAGCCTGCGTGCATCCACACCCTTATCAGGGCACGCTGCAGCCTCCCTAACAAGCTTGCACGCGCATGTATCAGTTCTTCCTACTGCCTGTGGTTTACCCACAAGCAGAACACAATAGCAGTGTTGCACCCTTTACATCACCCTTCCAGATCGCGAGCAGAGGAGTGTTCACATGCAGTGTGACACAGGCTGTCTTTGTAGGAGCAGCTCACCTCCCGCAAGGCTTCCTTGAGGCCCTCTGACTCCTCGGTGTCTGGGAGGGCAGCCTCCACCTGTGCCTCCACCTCTGCCTTCACCTCCTCAAACCGACCGGCCGAATTCAGCAGGACAACCCCTCGCACCAGGTCTGGGCTCGTCACTCCCGCCTTTAAACAGTTGTAGCCCCCCAGAGAGTTCCCCACCAACACCACCGGCTCTCCACCAACCACCTGCAAAGCACAATTTGGATTGTGTCAATGCAATTGTTTGACCAACATTGCCATCAGTGAGCACATCTGCTGTTCAAAGCCACAAGCCAATGAGGGGCTGCATGCAAGTTGAGGAGGCAAGGTCGGGCCGCACCTCTTTGATGAAGGCAGCAATCTGTCTGGGCCACACTTGGTAGATGTCTTCCCCTGTGGGCTTGTCACTCCAGCCCATACCCAGCAGATCCATCGCAAAAACGCGGTGGTTCTCTGCTAGCACCGGGATGTTGTACCGCCAGTGGTATGCAGATGCGCCAAAGCCATGCAGAAACAGCACAGGTGTACCCGACGTCCCTGTTCACAGGCAACAGTGAGAAAGGCAATGCATTTGGTCCGCCTTCCAAAAAATCTGGCCAAGATAGGAAGAGGTCGAGGCTTTCTTGATCTGAAACCAGATCATTTATATTCACCTTGGAGATTCTCCATATACCTTGGAGATGACCTTGCTTACAGCGTTGATCAAGAAGTGAGTTTTATTGCTACATCCGTACCTGACTGGATATAGTGTACTTTATTTCCTTCAAAGTTCCAGAAATTCCATCCATCTCTTCGCAGTGGCAAGCGTGGAACGCCGTTTGCATCCCGCTCTGATCCTGCTTCCTGCACCATCGTGAAAGGTATCAAACTGAAGTTACTCCATTTCGAGATTTTCTTGTATATGTGGCTTTATCACTCTGCCTTGCTGTCCAGTAAGTGACGCACCACAATCCGAGGTGCGTCCTGCGTGATCTCTTTGCTCGCTGTAGCAGCGGATGCCACTAAAGTGCGATCAAGAGCTCGTACAACATTGCGCGATTGCCTGCACTGGGCGTCTCTGCAGGACACTGGCCGTGCCAAGTGTCGGACCAAGCATTTCCAGCCAGAGGTTGCACCTTCAACTTTGTGGGTGTTGCACTTATTCATCTTATTCGCGATCATCTTTAATGGATGCGAAAGATTTACACAGAGAGAAGACGAAGAACACAAAGTATCCATGTCATTCCGCGCCTTGGAACTCAGGTTAGCCACGTCACTTGGGAGGGGTTCCGGCATTATGGCAATGTAAATGAATTAGAGGAAAGGGTCAAAATTCAGTCACAGAGACTCTATTTACATGTCTGCATGGTTTCTCACAGCATTGTCAATCCTGTAACCAAAGATCCAGAGAGCAAGCACAACCAGGGGCGCCAAAAGGAACTCCAAGACGGCTGGAAACATGTGTGGTGACAGCCCAGCACTCGCTGCGATCATCAGGTTTTGGCCAAAGTCAGGCGAGGGCAGATGGTATACACCCCGCTCCATGCCCTTAATCATGCACTTTGCCACCTGCATGGCACTCCAAGAAAAATGAGCCAAAATTGCCATTGTACAGCACTTTAGCAGATCAAGTGCGAGGTAAATTAAGACAGCGGTCATTGTGAGTTGGCCCACCTGCTCAGGTGTGAACAGCACATCGCCAGCTGCTCTGCTGATGTCATGGCACACTTGCGGCTGCAGGGGACCACCAACAGCTTGAGACCATGCTGTATGCAACGCGCAACAGGTACCAAGGGCAAGCCATGTTCTTGTTTTTCTAGATTTCTTTGGTTGCATTGGAGTGGCTGTACCTTTGATAAGTTCTCCTTTGCGTATCCGGGAGTGTCTGTGTCAGGTGGATATGCAACCATGACTCGCACCCCACTGGACAGCAGCTGCATGGCATCCCAGTATACTTAAGGTGGACAAGAAAATCATCTCCAAATCAGCTGCTAGGGACCGACATACAGCAGAAAAAGCATTGCATGCAACTCTCACCTCATTCCGCAATGTATCCGCGAGACTGCGCACTGCAGCTTTTGTGGGTGCATAGGAGGTGTACCCTGCCACGCCTGGACAGAGCCAACCCAGATTAACGGGCAGATCTGAGCCACGTAGCCAGCTTCAACAGACGCATCTAAGTACAAGAGCTGAGATAATGGCACGGGAGATGTCGCACCAACCACTGCCGCTGCAGAGCTAACAAGCACAATCTCGCCCTGTCTCCGTTCCATCATGTCTGGCAGGGCTGCCTTGATGACACGCAGGGTGCCAAAGTAATTGAGCTGCATCGTGGTCTCAAAGTCACCCATGTCCTGCTTTACAAAATAGCCTGAGCACAAAGCAGGTTATCCCCAGCAATATCAGAGACGTGTGCTTGTCAAAGCAACCTGACACGCATTGGCCCGGAGAGCAGCTCTTTTCAGGGCAGGGCAGCCCATGGCTTTGGGAAGTTCACGAGAACAAATGCTGTATTTCCGAGCAATGTCCCTACCAGGAAATGCAGCCCCAGCACAGCAGATGAGCACGTCAATAGCTCCAGCGAATTTTAATGCATCTTTGACCTAAGAGAGCACACACTTGCTTACTATGGCAAAAAAGGGATCACCTGAATCATGATAGACATTTAATTTTACCAAGCCTGGTGGATCTTCAGGAGTGATGCTCACACCTGTCTGCTGTCACAGACATCTGCAGCGAAGCCCTGGACACGTACTAGTACTGGGCCCCCCTCCGCCATTGATCTCAAGTCTTCAATAGCAGAATCGAGTCTGCTCTGAGTCCGAGCAACAAGCGTGACGTGAGCACCTCGTTGCACCAGTTCTGCTGCCAATGCAAAACCGATGCCTGTCGACCCTCCTGTAATGAGAACATTCTTGCCAGCATATGACACCTTCTTGAACCAAGGCATGATCATCTAAAAGGATCACGGCCGCGATGGCTTTCATAATTCGATGCCATTCAGTTACATGGCCTAAGTAACTTTTTGTCTGCTGTACTACCTTTGACAACACATATTACACTCCATCATCTGCATCTATCCGATGAGTTACAAGGCTGCTTTAGGGACAAGAGGGGCACTGGCAGGTGCCACTCTTGGACACAGAAGCCGACGTGGACGATTTGTCATTCCCGTGCTGCTTATCACGACGCCCTCGCCGCTGCGTGCACGTAAGGCGTCTTCACTGCCCCATCACTGCAACATTCAGGAGGTATGTTAGTGTCAAAGCAGATCCTCAGGGCATCTGCCAGGACCCAGCAGTGAGCTTTGAAGAATAACGTAGAAACCGCGTTGTGCGAGCGTTCAGCAAGGCCCGAGGGTTCCTTGTGAGTGCCTGTAGGTCCCGATCTGGTCACCAGAGACATGGCGTCATTTTCAGTGAGGCATGATGGCCTCATTGCGGACAAGCCTCCGCCTTCGTGGTGGGCTGCCTCTCACGCTGATGAATTGATGGGTGCATCTACACTCGATCCCAGCTATCCTGCATACTCTATTATGATTGAAGAGTTTGCGATCGGTTAGCTTCGAATTGGGCTCGTGTATAGCTGCATTTTTTGGATTCTCCCCTGATATTACGGGAAACATCCTGGCATATGCTCGGGATCACGACTAATATCTGGATAAGATAGCTGCTGTGACAAGAGTAGCTTGTGATTTTATGTACAATTGGCTTGATAGCAGGTAATTTTGAGTAATTTTGAGTCATGTACCCCTGGGCCGGTTGCACAGAACATGCCTTAAGTAGGGCTTTGCTTTTTGATAAGTTTGCTAAAGTAAACTTGAAAACTGCTAGCTTATCCTAGCGTACAGCTCATCCAGGGTCTCTCTTGCGCTCTCTCAGTACCGCCCTGGGATCACATTTGGGAGCACAGTCTCCTGAGTGGGTCCATTCAGCAGCACTGGAACTTCTTTTGCCTGGAACACCGTCAACCAAGATTCGGGCAAGTTGTCCTCTGAGATGCTGACCTTTACGCCACAGCTCCTACAGCACTCACCCTGGCTGTGCCTCGCAGGAAGCGAGCGACATCGTACATTAAAGTGAGCGCGGACACTGGCTCCTCTCCTGACGGGGATTCGCAGCTCCTTGCTCTTGGTACCGGTGAGAGTCTCTCCAGGGCCCTCTCTGCCTGTCTTCTCAGCAGCAGTCACCCCAGACTACTCCTCGAGTTTAATGGCCCACCAGTCAGCACGCTGGCTCGAGCAGTGTCTCAAGAGTGGTGTTGATTTCATGCAGGCCGGCTGACCTCCCCTCGAGCCACAGTGAAGGTGCCACACCTGCAACCGCCTCCCCAAGAACCCATGGCCAGGCAAAACTCCACGCCGCCAACCTCTCCAGTCAAGAACGCACGCGATGACAGCATGCAGGCAAGCCTGCACCTCAATCCAAGCCCGCCCCGCATCCAAGACATGCATGAGTTTCCGCCTGCCTCGGGTATCAAATGGCTGAGGCGCTTCATAGATGCCTGTATTGTATGTTGTTGTCTTGTCAGAGGTGGCAAAGCTAACTTGGTGATGATGCCAATTGTGAACTCCTTTCATGATGCGGCAATAATTTTTCTCATCTGATCAAGTACAACACACTACATGGACGTGCATATGATGGCTTGCTGAATAATTGAGCAGGCGGCGGCCACGCCCAGGACGCCGCGGCTGCCGCCGCCGCCGCCATCAGCCGCCAGCGAGACGACGCCAGAGGTCGCCACGGAGCGGCAGGACTCGTTGACGGCGCCCCCCTCTGCCGGTGGCAGCTCCCACCGCAGGACCACCTCCTGGGGGGGCAGCCCCACCGCCTCAGGTGCCCCCGGCGCTGATGACTCCCCCTGCCTCCCTAACCAGCTCAGCAGCAACTCTGAGCGCTGCCATGTCAAACTTTCATCCACTCTTCTCATGGTCACCCATGCACCCTCCCTTGCGGGACTAGGATTAGGTGATATTGAAGGAAAAGGGTGGGTGTGAGTTGGCGCTGTGTGTTGGGAAGCAGGGAGGCAGCCTCACCGCCGCAGCCGCTCGATTGAGACGCTGGGGCCGGGCGGCGATGCGCGCGAAGCGTACCGAATGCAGCTCGAGCGCATCGGATCCATGGACAGAAACTCCGACACCGGCAGGTCTGCTGCCACCACTTACACAGGCACACTGTTTTTTACCGCTGTCTCCACTTGCGCGATTGATATGCAGCAGGATTCATTGACACGTACAAGTGTATTGCACGGCAGGGTGGCAAGGTCGAGTGTGCGCTCAGAGCTGACATGGGCTGTTAAACTGTGCAGCAAGGCGTCCACTCCCCGGCGAGTGTCTGTGTCGGTGCCGCCGGCGGATGCGCCTGCAGGTGGGACCAGTCAGCGCAGGCCCTCCCTGCCCTCGCCCCTCAAGCTGGCCACCACAGCCGACCGCCCGCACTTGCCCTTGCAGGTGCGCCACGCGCGTCCTCGGACACTTTGCATCAGGGCAATTGCTGGCATTGCTTACTTCTTGCGCGGTCGCTGGCATCGCTTCGTGCTGCTTTTGCAAAAGCCGAGCGGTGAACCTTGCCAGCGACTGAGCATCGCCTGAGCAATGCCAGGCTAGACAATCAGGCGTGCTGCGTGGTACAGGGCGCCGCTGGGCACCTTGAGAAAGATGAAGTACTCGTGCTGCGATGAGACTTCTTGGTTTGTCCTGAGCAGGTCAAGGTGACCGCGCCGGGGGGCGCAACTGAGCCGGAGCTGATCAGCTGGGATGAGGTGGAAGCACAGAAAGATGTGTACGAGGCTGTTACCACTGCCGACGGCCGCCAAGCCCTGGTGAAGGCCGCGCCAGGTATGTACCCATCCGTCCGCCCCATCCAAACACACCATTTGCAGATCTCAGCAAGGCAGAGCCGCATCAAATTCTGTAACCTTCCCGCAAGGCCGGCGATCTGCTTGGCGGCTGTGAAGTTGACTTGTTCGCCCTCGACTGCTTTGGAACGCATATGGAAGATTTTTGCCGTGCCAACCACCTGGCAAGTGCACACGGCGGTGCAGCACAGGGAGTGAGTTTGGTATTGCGCGGGTGCAGGCAAGCAGGCGGCGGAGGAGGTCCTGTTCCTGGAGGAGGCCCCTCCGGTGGCGGCGGCGGCTGCTGGTGCGGCGCCTGTCGGCTACGCGCTGGCTGGCGCTGTGCCGATGGTGGCCGTCCCTGTGCGCTACCCGGACGGCCGCGTCATGTACCATGTCTATCCCGTAGCCCAACACGCGGCACAGGTGCTGCTTCTGCCTGATGAGGCAATCTCGCAGCTCTTATCTGGGTACTCTGCCTCAGCTTGCAACTGCCTTATGAGAGGAGGTATTGAACTCTGCAACTGCAGCAGCTGGGACATTGATTGGGAAGGATGGGGGGATGACAGGGGTTTGACCAAGGGAAGGTGAAGAGAAAGGGGTTTTGATGGTGCAGGGCAATGGCGCGCTGTCTCCGACGGCGTCTCCTCAAGTGCTGTCCCCGGTCAGGGCTGTGCAGCAGCAGCCTTCCGTCTCGTCCCCGCACTTCCCTGGGTCGCCTGCTTTCTCGGCTGGATCACCCGTGCCTGCAGGTGCTTCTCATCACATGCTCTCATCGTCCACCAGCTTGACAATTCACTCCGATAGAAGCACATCAAAGACCCCAGGTCCGGTTTGCTGAAGCAGTGCATGTCTTTACCATGAGGCATGGCACCAAGGTTACATACTGCTGCCACTACCTCCTGGGCATGCATGCAGAATCTAAAACATGTCGCTGTGGTCCAAATACGCTTTCTGACTTGTGAGGACAGCATCGTTGACCAGGGTAAGCTTTAAGATTAACAATATACAATACTTGCTTGATAGCTCCTACTGATGCAGCAGGTCACGTGCGCCGGGGGTCTCTGGGATCTCTCTCGGCGCCATCACCGCTGCGCACCGGATCCGCCGTTCCCTACTCCGGCACGTTCGCGTCCAGCTTCGCAGCAGCTGCCTCGGTGGCTTCAACGACGCCGTCTTCCCCGGTCAGCTTGGGGCAGCTTCAGGCGGCTTCCTCCGGGGCCCTGTCTCCCGCCATGTCCCACTCCAACTCTGGACACCTCATCGCGACGGCTGTGAGCGGCGCAGCAGCGTTTGGCGCCATGTCTCCTGCCGGGTCCGGCCACCTGTACGGCTCCCCGCCGCCTGTTCAGGCCTACACCGCTCCACAGCATGGCTATGCTGCGCAGGCCTGCTCGCCGCGTCATGAGGTGCGCTTGGAAACTCACTTTGTCACTGTCGATGTGCTGGGTGCCCTGAAGCTGACAATGAGTCTTGCATGTTAACATGCAATGTTGCGCGCATTGCATTTACATGGCGAGGCAGTCCTTCCTTTCCTTATATTTGGCGCTTGCTCTGCTTCTATGTCCTTTCTTTGATGAGCTGAGGGATTCAGAAATGTTGATGCGTGCATTGGGGCATGGAAGATCTGAAAGGGGTGCATCATCAGATTGTATTGAAAAGAAAAGGTGTGGTTCTGATGTGCTGCAGGGGCTGTACCAGCAGATGGCTTCCATGCATCTTGGCTCTGCAGCGGCGAAGGATGACCCGTTCGGCGGGTCTGCTGTTTGGGGCAGCTGAGCATCAGCCGACACATTGGAGACAAACAAATTCAAGATGTTCCGACATAGGCCAACGCCACAGCGTGTACTTGATTTCATCTACAGCAGTGTACAATGAAATTCTTTGGGTAGTTGATAGCACCTTCTGTACATCAAGAAAGGGGTGCGCATGTATTTGCACAGATTCCAGCAGCCCTTTGTGCCCTGCTGGGTGCAGTCTGCTGCGTGGCACTTGCTTTGACTGGCGAGTCGCGGTGTCATGCAAATAAAGCCGCTTTGATGCCCAAGTCAGAAAATGCACAGGTGTCATAGTGTTCTTTTGTGGTACGGACAGACATCCGTCTGTGCTGAAGAATGCAGGTGGCATCCTTTGCGCCTACTAAAAGACCAATCTGTGTCTGGCACCCCTCAATTTTCAGTTCAATTACTTTACGTGTCCTGCTGACAAAACGCAGATTTACTTACTCAATACGGACAAAATGCATCCATGTGTTGCTGCTTTGCTAAGTTCAACTGTAGCTGACATGCTGCACCTAGGCTTATATGTATGTGTGTGTGTGAGTGAGATCCGGATCTTTTTATAAGAGCGCCAGTATTTATAGATTAGTCACAGGTGCAAGTGGTAGTGTAATTGACATGTGCATTTACGGTGATCCGGAGAGGGATGGAGAGTCACAATAGGAACATGATCATGAAAGGGATATAATGCCATTTGGTTGCCATGAGTATGTAATGAACACATCTGGGTCTCTTCTGCCTAACAGCATTGGATCATCTCTCAACCTATTAATCGTTGCGTGGCCAAAACAATTGGAAGCAAAGCCTTTTCTGTCTAGCGAGCACATCACGCATTGCCCTGACGATACGTTCTCTGGGCCTGTTTATACTTGTAGTAGAAAAATCAGGAGCATCCATGCATATTGGACCAGTGCATGACTGCACTCAGACGTGGTACATTGACAAGTGCTGTGCTACTATGAGAATCGTGCCTACAGGCAAGGAAGGGGCCTACAAAACAGTACCGATACAACAGACAGGAGACTCTCCATTTAGAGTCTCCTACAGTCAACGCCAGGCACACACAGGCGCTTCATGCATCCAGGGCCAATTTCCAGGCCCCTTTCTGCAAAGGTTGCCCGAGCCAGGCTTTTGCATGTGCCTGCTACGCATGCTATAATAGGTGACCGTGGACCCACCTGGAGGTCTAGGCCAGAAAATAACAAAGGATACGGTGTTTGGCCCCTCGCTCGGCCGCGTCATCGCCTGCCGGGCTCACATGGATGGCCGGGGTGAGGGGCCAGGGGAGGGGCTGGGGCTGTTCTGCTGGCTGGCATGCGCGAGCTGGTCCATAAAAACAAGCACCTGCTGCTGGTACAACTGCCGCATGTCGGCCACGTCAGCCTCCAGCTCAGCCAGGCGCTCGTCCTTCTCCCCCAGCAGCTCCGTGGCCGACCGCAGCCGCGTCGACACCTGCCGCACCCACCAAATTATTTCAGACATGACGAATCTCTTACAACAAAAATCTCAGGCTGTGGCAGTGCATGCCAGGCCCCACATGCGCGCATTTCATTGCTGCTGAGGGCAGCGCCATTGCCATCAAGATGGCAGAGTCACGTGGGGATGCGCAGCGACTCTACTGAGGGTGGAATGAGAGTGTGCAATAGGATGCTGGGGCATGCCTGCTCGTAGTTGTCCTGCAGGCTGGTCAGCTCCCGCTGCAGGCCCTTGCCGGCCTCGACTGCCTGCGCCGCCATCACCAGCTCCTCCGCAAGGCTGCGCGCACCAGAAAGACAGTGTCATGTCAAGCCAGGAAACACCAGCGCCGTTGTGGAGACGAAGACAGTCCTGTCGGGAGCAAAGGGAAAGTAAGCAGGCAGAGAGGAGGCACCTGTCCCGCGTCTGTTCCAGCCCCAGCAGCTGCTGCTGCAGCGCCTTCACCTGCTCCTCCTTATGCCGCAGCTGCGCAGAACAAAGTAGCACACTTAATCTACTCAATCTCGGCGCATGCGCTCTTTTTCCCATGCGTTTATACATGACAACTATTCAGGGCAGGCGTGATCTCTCCATCAAGCTTCTATGCGGGGGAGGTGGGATTCTTTGCAATAGCAAAAGTAACACAACAAGGCAAGCTGGGGCCCACCGAGTCTCTGAGGCGCTCCGAGTCGGCGGGGGCACCGCCCGGGCCTCTCACGGAGCTGCCATAGAACCTGTCCAGCAATGTGGTGGTGCCCAGATCAGTGTCGTCGACTGCAGCACCCCTCGCATCCCCGGCTGTGCTCATGGGCGCCTCCTCGCCCTCCTTCACCAGCACCCACTTGTAGCCTGCACCCAGACAGTCCCCATTGCCTCACCTCAAAATTATCCTGTTGCACTGGAACAAGATGCAGGTGGGCTGACCATCAGAGCAATATCCCACACAAACTTTACTTGACAGGAACTGCATGCAGAGTATCTGTGCCCTGGTTTTTATTGGCCTCCGAAGGAAAACCAGCCAGCGAGCCACACTGCCTTGCGTAACTGTTCGAGCACGCAAAGAGAAGACACCATGCACCCAGAGCAGCAAGGCAGGGGCGCAAGCACCTGGCCCGGCCAGCGCGGGCGGCCCAGCGCCGTCGCCGGGCGCGCCGGAAGAGGACGGCTGCGGCTGCGACGCGGCCCGGAGGCGCTCCTCCGCGGCGGCAGCGCGCGCCTCGGCCGCAGCTAGCGCGGCCATTGCAGCTTCCGCGCTTGCCTCCCCCCGCTGCAGCGCCGCCCCCTGCGCCTCTTCCCGCGCCACGGCTTCCTCCGTCACCCGCTTTGTCGCCTGCGCCCTCGGCCATGCCCTCAAGTCAAGCCATGCTGCATGCACTGCTCAAAAGCCAATGACATACAGCCATGGTGCATGCTTGACAGGATGCTACCGGGGCAGCGGCAAGCTGACGGTGTCCATATCAATCTGAGACATTCCTCTTCCTCGACTGCCCACACTCTCTGCAAGCCGCTGCTGCAGTGCACAGGATTTTTGGGGCAACACCTGCTTCAGCTGGTCTTCCAGGCGGCGCAGCTGCGACTGGGCGTCCATGAGGGCGTGGTTGGCGGCATCCGCGTCGTGGCGCGAAGCCGAGGCCTCTTCCCGCGCAGCCTCCAGCGCGGCCACCAGCGCCGCCTGCCGCGCGCTCGCGTTCTGGGCCTTTTCGTTCGCGCCCCGCTCCCTCTCCCCTGCAGCCAACCACACACAACACGCAACGTCAGCCAATGCTGAATTGCTTGCCAAACCTGCCGGGTGACCCTCACTCGCCTGTGGACATGCTGTCCTTGGATGCAAGCGCCTGCCCTACCCCGGAACGTAGGCCAAAAGCCACTTCATAGCTAGTTGTGGTGCAATTAGAACCCGCTTGACAGGTGTTGGGGTTGAAGCGTGCTTGCTGCCCTTCTCGTGACCAATCAAGTTCCTTAAATGCAATATCGGCTGCGCACCGCAGGCAGCGGCGTGGGCTTCTGCGGCGCTGAGACGGTCGTGGAGGGAGCGCTCGGCAGCGGCCCAGGCCTGCGCATTGGCGGCGTTGGCGGCCTGCATGGCCTCGATCTGGCGCAGCAGCGGCCGCGTGGCTTCCGGTAGCGCCGTCGCCAGCTCCTCGTGCCGCGCCTCCGCCGCCTGGCTGCGCCGCGTTATGTCCGCCAGCTCCCGCTTCAGCGCATCCTCCCTGTTCAGTTTGCAAACACCGCTCACAGCCCGGGGACTATACCCTCCATCATTTCGCTTGCAGCAAGACAACGCTCATTAGGCGGAAGGGTATGATTTTCGGCAAGGAAGGAGCTTCTGTCACGAGCAATTGAGTCTCGAAGCCGTGCTTCCACCAAGCAAATTTAACAGGTCATCAGCTGTGCTGTGGTCAATTTGTGCACCAGGGAAGCAGGCCATGGAAGGGATTACGAGGACAAGGATTGCACCGCATGTCGGCGGCGGCCCGTTGGCGGTCAAGTCCGGCGCGCAGCTCGTCCACGGTCTCGGCCAGCGACTCGGCGCGTGCCTCCGCCTCGCGCAGCCGCCGCCCCAGCCCCTCCTTGGCCGCTGCCCGCGCCGCCTCCTCTGCCTCCACCTGTGCATGCGCACAGTCAGCATCTTCTATTGCAGCAGCACGGTCCTCCTACAGATTGCCTTGACTGTACCTTCTTGGACATGGCTCAACAAGTAGAAGATGACCTTGTGCCGCCTCCTTGCCTCAAATCCCAGACCAGAGGCATGTCCGAGAGCAGGAAAGAGTAACACAAGGAATGCGGAGCGTGCCTGGGCGGCGCGGGCGCATTGCAGGAGGCCCTCATAGTGCGCCTTCTCGGCCTCCAGCTCCGCCTTGTGCGCCTGCCGCAGCGCCGCCGTTCCCTCCTCCGCCTTCGCCTTGGCCGCCAGCGCTGCCTCCACCTGCAGCCCCACCCGCCTCAGCCACATCAGTGCAGCACAGCATGAGACAAAAAAACGGCTTATAGTACTTACTCTACAATGACAGGAGGCAAATGGGTGGGGTTGATGGTGTGGTGGGGTTTAATTGCGAAGGATCGGAACAACCACATGTCTTACAAACGGTCACAGAGCAGATGCAGGATAAAGCTTGCTGACCTTGGCGCGCTCGGCGGCGAGGGTACCGGCGGTAGCGCCCTTCTCGGCCTTCACCTCCTCCAGCTGCGAGCGCAGCTTCTTGATGGTGTTCTCCTGCGCCAGCTGCTTCTTGCTCAGCCGCTCCCCCTCCTCCATCACCTGCACACAGCCCCTCACTTGGCGCCATCCCGCACTGCATCCTTCCCCAACGGCACACACGCATTGCCAGCATTGCAAGCTCAAGACGGCGACCAACATGTCCTGTGTGTCAAGCCCCCTTGCAATTTGATGAATGTGCTGATCAATTGCCTTCAACCTCTTCTGTGATAGGGCCTGTAAACTTTGAGATGAAGATGGGCTCCAATCACAAAAAGAAGTAGTAGTCAATCTTACAGCACTATCCAATGAATCGCAAGGGTGCTAAGGTCCTCCTTGCTCCATTACGTCGACAATCACGTCTTGCAAATCGGCCTACTTTGGCTCGTGGTAATTAGCAGTGACTAGCAGTAGGGATGAGGCTCACGCAGCTGGGAGTAGACAGGAGAGACAAGGGAGAGAAGGGACAAGGGAGGGGAGGGGAGGGCTCACCTGCTGGATGATGGCGTCCTTCTCCTTGACCAGGTCGTTGGCGGAGTTGAGCTTGTCAGCGCCCCGGCGCAACGCGTCGCGCTCCTTGGTGAGCGCGTACACCTTGCGCTCGGCCGCGCCCAGCCGCGCCTCAAACTCGCCCCGCATCGCCTCCAGGTCCTCCTCGCTTATCGCCGCCGACTTGCGCGCCAGCTCCTCGTTGCGCGCCTGCATTCCAGACAACACAACATTCAGCCCTTTCCCATGCACCAGATGCCCCTCAAAGGTGAGTTGCATTGCACACAGGTAAATGATGGTGCGTTGCAGAGCAGAGCAGAGCAGTGCACACAAATGAGTTACAATGCACCTCACCACTCCTGCTCAACAGCCCGAACAATGCTTCCCCGTTACACGTGTGGCAAATAATTCCTCGATCCGGGTTCCATTGCATACATGATAATGCACCTTGCAGGCGTGAGATTTCATGAGGTTGTATGGGAATGATCACGGGAGGTGAGGGGAAATTTAGCGCACCATGAGCTGCTGGGTGAGGTCCTGCATGGCGGCGACCTCCTGGAACTTGCGCTCCAGTTGCACCTCGCGGGCCTGCAGCGCCCCCTGCAGCTCCGCCGCCAGCGATCGCACCTCCTCACCCTCCAACGCACCCACATCCACCGCCAGAATGCCTGCAACGCACTTTTCACACCTCGTGCCACCTTTCCCACCCTGGAGCCACTAATGTCAGCCCTTAAGGCACATCTTTGACATGACCTGAGGAAGTCTGAAACAGAGAGGCAGGGCATGTGCAAGGACATAAAGGCATGCACTTGAGAGACAGAGAGACAGAAGAGTCGTGCCCCTGACGGGGCCACTGACGGCGTCAGCCTCCTGCAGCGCTGATGCCACATCTCTGGCGTGGCTGGTGGACGCGGTGCTCTCCACGTCATCCGACGGCCGCCGCTGGTGTGCCGCGCCAGGCTCCGGCAGCTCTATGGAAGCTTCCTCCAGGCTGCCGGCCTCTGGAAACGCGGGCTCGGCAGAAGCTGCCGGCAGCGGCGAGCACGGCGGTGACAGCGGCGGCGTGTCCGGCTGCCGGTCCAGTGAGGATGCGCGCTCTGTGGCCCCTGGGACCCCGTCTGTGCCCAGCCTTGTCGGTTGTTGTAAGGCTTCCCCTGGCTGCTCAGGAGGCGCGCCGTGCTTTTGTTCGTCCCCAGCGGCTGCAGAATGGCCTGACGTTGCAGACGAAGCGGCTGTCGCATGTGCAGTACCAGTGTCTGACGGCTCTTCCGGTTCTACATGCTCAGCTGCTGAGGCTGAAGGTTCACCGGCTGCTCGCTGGTCGGACCCTTGCGTCTTCGGTGGAGCTTCCCCTGCCTCGAAGTCAGTGTGCTGCTGGGTGCCCTCCAGCCCCGGCAGGTCTTCTGAGTCCAGTTCATCGTCGCCTTCCCAGCCAGCTGTGGCCTCATCCTTATCAGATACGGCTCCATTATCAGGTTCTGCAGGGATGGTATGCCTGCGCAACAAGAAAAGCGTGGCAGTCAGAAGACCCCTGAGCATCATTGCACATCACACACCATGCAGACAATAAATAAAGTGTCATCCTCGCAGAGCATTGGAGCACTAGCGGCTGTCAGGAGGCGGAGGTCACCTGACATCAGCGCTGCTCTGCAGTGGCTGAGCGGAGCCGGCCTGTCGCGGCGTGATAGGTGCTTTCTCCTGCCACTGCCCTGCTGCTCGGGCGCTGCGCGGCGACCGGGAGGAGCTGCGGTTGGACCTGGGGGTCTCACTGGGCTGCACAAGTGCCGGCTCCTTGCTGCTGGGAGGGCCAGACGTGTCAGCACTGGCATCTTCGGGAGTCGTGGCTTCTGCTGAAGCTGACACCCTCGGACTGGCCCTCCCCAAGGGCTCGGCCCACAACCGCCGCATCCCCTTCCTGGCATGCTCCTGTTTGAGCCGGAAGCTAGTCTGCCTCTGTGCTGCGCCACTGGATGATCTGGGGGTTTTGAGGGCTTTTGGTGAGGCCTGGCTGGGATCCTGGCTCTGCTGAGAAACCGCTTCCAGCTGCTCGCCAGCGCTGTCGCTGCTAGGGCCCCAGCCACTGGATGCGCCCCCGTTCTGAAGAATTGGTGAGGATGGTGCTGGCAACTGGCCCACCTCAGCATTGGTCTTTGAACCACTTCCTGCCGCAGCCTCGATGCCTGCAAAGCAAGCAGGGATGATGAGGTGTGCATTGTGAGTATATCAGGGTATATACAAGAGAGGGTGTTTGTGACACAGGCTGCACTTGGCCAGAGCCCTTCAAGTGTTCTATATGACCTAAAAGATGATGACGCAGGGATCAATAAGGATCCCAGGGCGTACAAAGACTCGAAATTGGGAAGCATTCAGGCAGTTATGAGCAGTGCATTGGGAGACTCGACGGATAGCTTGAAGCAGTAAAGCAGTAGGTGTGAGGAGCACAGGGCCCTTGATTGCCTTGTCAATTTAATTACAAGTGCAATAAACTATGTTCTGTTGGAAAGGGGTTCCTTGATTGCTTGTACTGCTAGTTGCACCTAACAGCAAATAGTGCCACCTCACGAACTCACCCTTGTCACCATCGCCAGTCAAAGCTGCTAGAGCGGCATGATCAATTCCAAGAGAACTCTCGATATTCGCCTCCAGATCATTTTTAATCTGCTGAAGTCTCTCGTTTATATTGAGATCTGCAAGCGCGGAAAAGTTGAAATTTGTGAACATCGTTGCACGGCCTGAACCTCTAAGATTGAATCAATATGTAATCACAGGGACTCAACAAGGGATGATTCACTCAAGTTCATGTCCTGACAGAGATTCAAGGAGGTTGCCAAAATTTCTACGGAGGGAACGCCTTCTAGGCCGGGAATTTGGTCAAACAAGGTTTGACCCATCATCAAAATCCTTCAATCATTGAATATGAATGCAGATCGTGATATATACTAATGATGGGAGAGTCATGAACATCATCCTGTCACAAAGCTCTCGGCGATGTCCCGGTGGACATATCAGATCAGACTGGATCATGGCCTTGCACGGAATTAGAGAGACATACGCGCCATCAAAGTTTCTGGTGCTCCCGCGCATCGATGGAGAGAGTATTTAAGGAAGCAGTTCCGTCGGGCATGTATGCATGCCACTTAGCCCATAATGGCTTGGCCAGGGTTTTCAGACAAAAAAGGATCAGCACAAGTGATAACAGAAGGTCGACATGCAAACCTGGAAGAACACGCTCAGATCTCAGGGATCAAGTTCAGGCCCCTGCAGTGCCACGACCACCCTTGGGCGACGTCATCCCAGAGCGGACTGTCCTGGCACAGTGGCGCGAAGCACAAGCTGTGTGCTTTGATGTTGACTGTACTGTCACTCTGCAAGACTCTTTAGACCTCCTGGCCGAATTCATGGGTCGTGGTGAGCAGGTTGCCAGTCTCACCAACAAGGTAGGTGCTGACGATGGGCCTTGCCCTATTCTGCACTACACACCTTTGCAAGCTAGTCCGCCCTGATAATGACTTCGGGCCTCAGGCAATGAATGGCGAGGTGTCCCTGGAGGAGGCTTTAAGAGATCGCTTGCGCATCATTGACTGCACTCCAGAGGACCTCACTATGTTCAGCCAAGCTCACCCGCCCATCAGTCGCCTGACCCAGGTATATGTCCCTTCAAGAAATGGGCCTGTCGACATCTACAAAGTTGAAGGGCATTCCTCCTGTACTGTCAATCCTGGTGATGGGCTTGTAGGGAATCCGGGAGCTGATCAGTGGCCTGCAAGCCCGCGGAAAGGCTGTCTACCTCATCTCAGGAGGGTTCAGGTAGGCAGCAATTATCAGCATGCATTGCGATGAGCACAACGATCAGGTGCTCTGGATCGCAGCTGCTAAGTGTTATACTCATGGATACACCAGGGAATTGATACTTCCAATTGCACGGGAGCTTGGCATTCCTGCAACCAATGTCTTTGCAAACCGCATCAACTGGCAGGTGAATTCCCTTGTCAAAGCAATTGATTGGTCCTCTGATGCTACAAAGCTGGAAGAGCTGCACCCCAGGACACAAGCGCGCATGAATGCATGCAGGTTGATGATGATACAGGTTTTGTGACAAGAATGGTGGGCTTTGATGAGCGTGAGCTCACTTCTAGGCAGGGAGGCAAGCCAGCCGCTATTGCCCTCTTGCGAGGTGCGGCGATCAGCTACCTTATATCTTGCCATATAATGTGTGTCAGAAAAACAGCGTGCTCACCAGGCTATGAGGCTGCACCACCTTTCCAAGATGCATCGTGTGCTGAACTGCAGAAATGTACCCTTATGAGACAATTGCCATGGTTGGAGATGGCATCACTGATCTGGAGGCGGTCCAGATCACAGGCGGTGCAGATGTGTTCATTGGGTGAGACTACTTACTGCCAAGGAGAGTTTTTGTTGTTTAAAGGATGTACTGCTTTTCTTGTAATGCTCTCTCAAGCTTGCTGAGTCCTCATGTCCTGCTGCATGGCAGGTATGGAGGAGTGGTGGTGCGTGATGCAGTGAGGGATGGTGCTGATTGGTTTGTGGATCATTTTGATATCCTGAGTCAGGCTCTCAAACGACACCAAGTGGCCTTCATTGGCTCAGGCAAGCAAATACGATACACCTGCTTGAATTATTCCTGCGACGTTCTGCTTTACCTCTAAATTGCTCACTTACAGGCAAGTCGCGCCGTGCTGCGGTCAACGATGCTTGTTTGTGTTGCTCCATGCAGGTGCTTGGGCCTGTGCAGCAGCCAAGCTGGTTGCGCGGAACTGCAAGCTGTCCAGTGAGGGCACCGGGGAGTTTGCAGAGACCGTGCGCATGTGGGTCCATGAGGAGCAGATCGGGGACCAGAAGCTCACAGACATTATCAACGTGACGCACGAGAATGTGAAGTATTTGCCGGGCGTCAACATTGGGGACAACGTTGTTGCCTGTCCTGACCTCCTGGTGCTGCTCTGTCCTTGCACATTTCACCACATCTGACCAAATTGCATCCCAACAACTGCATGCATGCCCCTTATGCCGGTGGTGCGTTGAGGGTTGTCTGCCTGGGAGTGTTGCAGGACGCAGTGGAGGGCGCAGGTGTGCTGGTGTTCTGCACGCCTCACCAGTTCACGCGGGACATCTGCAGGCAGCTGCGGGGCAAGGTCAACCCTTCAGCCGTCGCCATCTCCCTCACAAAGGTCGGTCAGTTTCCTTACGGCCCTGACTTGCATGCCAGTTTAGTTTGCAGACAAGGTATGTGCCAGGGGAATCTTCCAAAGAGAGGGAGTGTCCTGTTGCTCATCTGAGGTGTGTGGCAGGGCATGCGCGTGAGGGCCGAGGGCCCACAGCTGATCAGCGAGATGGTGCGTAAGACCCTGAACATCGACTGCAGCGTACTCATGGGCGCCAACATCGCCAAGGTGGGATTTAGGGATGACTTGGGCTCCATTGGATTGACATGCCATTGATGGAGAAAGTGCCAAGACAGAGAAGGCTGGAGGGGAATTAGTTATTGAGAGGTTGCTGCAATAACAATAACAATAACAATAACAATAACAATAACAATAACAATAACAATAAC
>JADEYI010000565.1_pt1 | contig 47153 bp, 38 predicted proteins | sample 8542331 | NCBI WGS metagenome assembly JADEYI01 (sample SAMN16510988, study PRJNA670497) | mine drainage metagenome | isolation source: biofilm near Copperflume 1 | place: Germany: Marsberg coppermine Kilianstollen | collected 2018-02 | reverse complement strand
CAAGTTCCCGTTTTTATCAAAAGCCATAGCGCTTGGCCCGTCCAGCTTGCTGGGATCGCAGGTGCGACCATTGCCGAGAGTCAGGTCGGGGGCTACCGTACCGATTTGTCCGAGCTTGCTGGCGTTATAGCGGAATAGATGGCAGTAGTTGAAATCCGAAGCCTACAGGTTGCCGTCCTTATCGAAGACCAGGGCCTCGAGCCGTCCGATATCCCCGCCCGCGAAAGCGATTGCTGGGGGCTGACTGGTTCCCGAGGCCAGTTGGGCCTCTGCATAGCCGCCGATAGAGGTGGTAAAAGGAACCCACAGCTTGCCACTTCCGGGCAGTTGGGCATAACCGATGGTGGTGGTGGCAGCGGCTCCGGCATTTACCGTAGCGGTCGTGGGGTTGGCAGCAAAAATCGAATCTACATAGGTTCCAGGCTGGGTGATTGACGCTGGAGTGAGGGTGTAGCTGCCCGGAACCAGGGCGCTGAGGGTCTGACTGGCGCTGGGGTTTTTCTCCAGGGCTGAGCCGGAGAGCTGCTGGGCATTATCAAGTCCTGCTCCTACATTGCCATCATCAATCTCGATGCGGGCGAGGCAAGCGAGAGCCTCCGCTAGAAAGCGCGTTTCCCCCGTCGAGCTAGCGGCCTGCAGCGACTCTGTGGCATATTTGCGAGACAGAATCTTGGCATGAGGGGTTTTCCAGGTCGAGTAGAGGCCACCCAAATCCACATCGCATTCAATCAGACGAACGGGCATCTGCAAGTTTGGGAGAATTGCTCGAGCCTCCAGGAGCGCTTCTTCGGCCAGAGAATACTCACCCATGTCGGTTCGTACCCGGCCCAAGAGCATCTGAGTGCTGGCATAAGGTAAGGCCCCCCACTTCCCCAGCAATCTTGAGGGCTTCCTCCAGATCGAGCAGGGCTTGAGGGTATCGCCCTTGGTGCATCAACACCATCGCTCGGTTTTGTAAACCTGCACTTATATAACGTGGTGGGACATCAGTGGTCTTGCCTAGCTCGACCATCTCACTGTAATGCTGCTCGGCCCGAGCAAACTGCCCCAAATCCGACTGGCAGCTACCCAGAGCATTCAATAAGAGAAACTTCTGTACCGGGGTAACTTCAGCTTGAGCAAGACCCCGCAGTGCAGCCAATTGTGCTTCCTGGTATTTGCCCAGCGAATAAAGCGACCAGGCCACGTCGTCGCAAATGTCTGGACTACTGCTCGAGAAGAGTTCGGCGTGACCTTGCCACAGCTCGATAGCCGGGGCATATTCTCGGGTGGTTCGCAAAAAATGTAGGTGATGGATCAACCAAAGGTAAGCCTTGGCGCATCTCCTCAGAGATATTGGCCTGAGCCTGCTTCAGATCAGTCCAGCGCTTCTGATTGGCAAGAGTCCAGGTGAACAAATACTGGGCTTCTGGGTCGTCGGGTCTTAACTCTGCGGCGAGTTTCGCCATGCGCAGTAACTCCACGTCATCCCAACCCCTCAGTCTCTGGGCGGTCTGGAGGGCCAGTTTCCCTTGTTCTTCTCATTCGGCATATTCCACCGCCTGGGCCAAGAGGCGTGCTGCTTGTATTGAGTCCTTCAAGGAGTTTGCTGAACGGAGAAGCAACTCTAGGGATTCTTTGTTTGACGGTTTGGCATCCCTTACGAAGTCTGCTACAGCCATAGGATCGTCCTGGAATACTTGCAGGGCCCTTCTCGCCAAAGCTTGTCGTCGCTCGGGCCTCAAGGTTTTGAGCCGCACCTCGCGGAACAGTGGGTGGACGAACTCCCCAGACCGGACGAGGTTGTGCCGCTCGAGTAGGGTCTGAGCCTCCTCGAGTTGCGCTGGATAGAGGTCGGCAACCTCCGCCCAAATACGCTCGGGGATACTCAGGGGTAGCATGACGCGTGCTTCGAGAACCCGCCGTGCAACTTCATTTCCACTGGCCTCGAGGATTTGCCATTCGACTAGGGCCTCGATAAAAACCATGTTCGGGGTATTCGTGGGAACCGCTCTAGTCCAGTCTGCTGTGCCTGTTTCTAGGGGACGAGGGGCTTTTTCAACCCCTCATTGTGTTGGGTGTCATTTCGGTGGGTAGGCCCACTGGTAGCCACTGGCGGATGTTTTTCAAAATAACTCTTGAAAGTATCCTCGCTTCTGCCTTTAATCGTGTTTATTCATTTTTTGAAACAACACCCCCTGGAGAAACCCAGATAGTGATTAGGACAGGAGCATCGGTACGGTTTTAGTTATGGTGTTTGAAACCATGCTGTAGTTGCTTATTAATATAGATTAATAACGGGTATCTCCGGTCGCCCTGAATAGGGGATTGACGCGGGAGGAGGGAGATGCTAACCTCGTGTTGTTTCACAAACTAAACCAACTAAACGGAACCAAATAGTTATGCGACCCAAGTCTGCTAAAGGGGATCAAAGTGCGCTCCGGGCGCTCAATCGGCGAACTGTCCTGAACCTTGTCCGCAGGCTCGGGCCGGTAAGCCGCACTCAGCTCAGCGAACTCAGTGGGCTTAGTTCGGCGGCTATCACTGGAGTCACGGCGGAGCTTATTGCCGACCATCTTCTGGTCGAGCGCAGCGTGGGGGAGGCTGGCCCTGGTGGTGGCCGCCGTCCGGTGTTTCTGGATGTTGACTATGCCGCTCATCACGGGATCGGCATGAAAATCAACGACCAATACATAGACGCGGTACTGACAGATTTATCCACCCAGGTGATCGCACACCACTATGAAACCGTACAGGAAACCGCTCCCGAGCAAGTTGCCCGGCAGGTGACTCAGATTTGCCAGAAGCTCTTCAAGAGAGCGAAGGTGAAGCCCTCGAGCGTGATTGGGATGGGTCTGGGGTTCGCGGGGGTTGTGGACGGGGCGCAAGGGATATTGCTGCAAGCCTCGGGCTTCGACTGGCACAACGTGCCTATCGCCGATCTGGCTGCCAAGGCCACCGGACTGCCGACCTGGGTGGACAACGACGTAAATGCCTTCGCCGAGGCTGAGCGGCTGTTCGGGCACGGTAAACACGCCTCAAATTTTCTGGTTGTGGCTATCGGGCGTGGAGTCGGGGCGGCTTTGGTAGTGGGCGGAGCGGTGTACCGGGGTTGGGGCGGCGGGGCGGGCGAGTTCGGGCACAACCTGATCATCCCCGGCGGGCGCTTATGCAGTTGCGGACGGCGGGGCTGTCTGGAAGCCTACACCTCAGAGCTTGCCATCCTCGAGCAGTTCAGCGAACTGAGCCCCCAGTACCGAGACCTCAGCATGGACGACTTCATGGGGCTGGTCGAGGCCGGTAACCAGGATGCCAGGGGCATACTGGCCGAAGCTGGAGCAGTTTTGGGCCGACACCTGTCGTATCTGGTCAACACCCTGAACCCGGAGCTGATCGTCTTCGGGGGGGAAGGCTCACGCATGGGCGATTTTTTCTTCGACCCGCTGCTTCGCCGTATCAAATCCGATGCGTACTTAGGAATGGGCCAGAACCTCAACTTTGTCATTGTTCCTTGGCACGACAACGATTACACCCCCTGGGCCAGGGGTGCTGCCAGCCTCGCAGTTGAGCACACTTTCGGGACGGCGGCACTAGCCACCAGCCCGGCCTGAGCAAGAATCCGCCCTCGACCCTAAGCCCTCTGGACTATGAAGGAGAACCGTATGAACAAACGAGTTGGTATAGCAGCAGTTTTGGCGTTGTTGGGCCTGTCCGGGCTGTTTGCCCTAGCCCAAAACAACAAGATCACTTATTTAGCTAACGATGCGGATCCCACCTCTGGTCGTCACGGTCTTTTTGGGAGACTGGCTCAGGAATGCATTAAGCAAACCGGCGCTGGTATTACCTACGAAGCTCAAGGTATTCCACAAACCGATCTCAGGCAAAAATTGCAACTGCTGGCAGCGAGCAATAGCCTGCCTACGATTTTCCCAGTGGATGAGCCTTCCTTTGTGACTCAGCTTTATAAAAACGGTCAGGTTGCAGATTTAGAGGAGGTGTTCAAGAAACTAGGTATCCTCGATAAGGTAAGTCCGGCGGCTCTGGTGCTGCAAAAGAGCATCGGTGGAGGGAAATTTCTCTCGCTGCCTTTGGAACTCAATATCGAAGGCTTCTGGTACAACAAAAAACTCTTTGCTGCTCAAGGTCTCAATGTGCCCGTCACCTGGGATCAAATGATGGCGGCTGCCGAGAAGTTCAAAGCGGCGGGTATCCAGCCCTTTGCGGCTTCAGGTGATCAGAAGTGGCCCCTCACTCGTTTGATCAACGGCTATGTGGCCCGCAAGTACGGCCCCGACGTAATGGAACGGGTCGCTAGCGGCGAGCTGAAAGTTACTGACGCGGGCTTTGTAGAAGCTGCTAAGGCCATCCAGGACATGGGCAAGAAAGGCTACTTCGGTCAGGGTGTCAACACCGTGGATTACCAGACCGCCCTGGATACCTTCATGCAGGGTAAGGCGGCCATGTTCTACATGGGTAGCTGGGCTCTGCGCGATTTCAACGACCCCAAGAACAAGGTGGACATCAATAACGTGGGTTTCCTTAACTTCCCCGTTGTGCGCGGGGGTAAGGGCAGCATCAACGATTGGTCTATCAATACTGGTATCGGCGTGGTGCTCAACGCCAAATACGATACCGCCGCAGACCCCGTGTTGAAATGCGTGCTCAGCAACTGGGGAGATCGTGCCCTTGCCGAAATGGGTCAGATTTCGGGTTTCAAAGTGACCAAAACCCCAGCTAACTTGTCCCCCTTGACCAAGGCCACCCTTCAAAAATTGAACACTGCCAAGAGCGCCTACCTCTGGTTTGAAGGGAAGATGAGTGCTAAAGCGGCTGCGGTTGCAACCGATAACGTTCAGTTGTTGGTGACTGGCGACATGACCCCTGAGAACTACATGGCTGAGTTGCAAAAAGCCCTTCCGTAAGTAGGGTGTAGGGGAACGGGAAAGTCGAGCGTCGAAGGTTGGGGGCAAATCGTTCTTTACTCCAGAGCGGAAAGCACGATAGGCTCTAAGACCTTTCCTACACACGTCCCCCTGACCCCTTAACCCTTTTGGGAGAAACCATGCAAGGAACCTTGCGCGACTGGAGGGCGGTGTTGGTCTTTGTGGGGCCTGCACTGCTGCTCTACACTTTGATTCTGCTCATCCCGATCATCTGGTCGCTGGGATATACGCTGTTTTCGGGGTCGGTGATCACCGGCTTCAAGTTTGTCGGGCTGGGCAACTTTGTCCAGCTTACGCAGGATCAAAAATTTCAGAGTGCGCTGTGGTTCGGCACCAAGTATGCCCTGGTGGTCTCGAGCGGTCAGGTGGTACTGGGGTTGCTGCTGGCGCTTTTGTACGCATTCTATTTGCGCAAAACCTCGGTGCTGGTGCGGACGATCGTGTTCCTGCCGGCAGTGCTCCCCACGGTGGCGGTGGGGCAGATGTTCGCCAAGCTGTTTGCGATCGCTCCCCAATACGGCTTGGTCAATAGCCTCCTGCACAGAGTGGGCCTGGACTCATTGGTGCAGGCCTGGCTGGGGCAGGCAGGGACAGCTTTCTGGGTCATCGCGGCTATGGACATCTGGAAGGCCATGGGGTTCTACGCGGTGCTGCTTTATGCCGGTTTGGTAGAGATCCCCGAAGAGGTCTTGGAGGCCGCCCGTTTGGACGGGGCCAAAGGCTGGAACCTGGCCCGCTTCGTGGTGGTTCCGCTGATCTTTCCCATCATGATTTCCTCGCTGATTTTTAGCCTAAATGGAACTCTCAAAGTCTTCGATTCCATTATGGCCCTGACCGGCGGTGGCCCCGGAACTTCGACCATGCCGCTCACGCTCTATTTCCAAAAGGTGGCTTTTACCTACAGTGACTACGGCTACGGCAGTACGGTAGCACTGATGCTGGCCTTGCAGAGCTTGATTGTCACCTTGCTGATTTTCCGCCGTGCGCGCAAGGATGTGACCTAATGAACAAGACGGTTGCACCAAGTCGAGTGACGCAAAGCCCCAAAGCCTCGAGCAGGTTCTCCAAATGGCTTTCCAATTTACCCTTGACATTGTTGGTGCTGTTAATTGTGTTCCTGGCCCTTTATCCGGTGTTTTGGATCTATATGTCCAGCCTTAAGGGCAACCTCGAGTTCACCACCTATCAGATGTGGGCCTTGCCGCAGAGCCTGCACTGGGAAAACTACCTCCGGGCCTGGACCGAAGGCCACATGAGCACTTACTTCGTCAACAGCCTGTTGGCGGTGTTTCCCTCGCTCCTGATCGTGATCCTGCTGGGGGTTTCGACCGCCTTCGGGATCGAGATCATGCAGTGGCGCTACAAGGACACTACGGCCCTGCTTTTCCTGGTGGGGATCATGGTGCCGATCCAGGTCGTATTGCTGCCGCTGTTCACCACCTTCTATAAGCTCCACCTGTTGGACACGCGGCTTTCCTTGATACTGGTTTACGTCACCTTCGGACTGCCCCTCACGGTGTTCTTCCTGACCGGCTACTTCAAGACCTTCTCGAGGGAAATCATCGAAGCCGCCATCGTGGACGGGGCCAGCATCTATCAGGTGTTCTTCAAGGTGGCCCTCCCGATGGTAACCAATGCGGTGGTGACGGTGGCAGTGGTGCAGTTCTTCTTCATGTGGAACGACCTATTGGTTTCCCTTACCTTCATCAACAACCCCGACCTGCGCACGGTTCAGTCGGGATTGTTGAGCTTTGTGGGTCAGTACGGTCAGCGCGATTGGGGCCCGACTTTTGCCTCGGTGGCTTTGTCGGTGACACCCACTTTGATCGTCTACCTCGTGCTTAACCAGATGGTGATGAAGGGCATGGCTGCGGGCGCGGTCAAGGGTTAGACGACTGTCGAGAGTCAGGGGTCATGGCCCAAGTGCTTGGTCGAGAGAAAAGCTGTAAGGTGCGCGAGCGCATCAAACCGAGGGTGAGAACTTTGGGCGAATATCTGTAGCCGCAGACCCAAAACCCCCGCACAATTCACACGTCCCGAGCCGACCACAGCTTCATAAAAGGAATTTGAATGAAACCCGATCAAGTTCAAGACCTCGAGACCAACCCAACTCAAGCTGTATCTGTTGCTGAGCTTTCCTTAGAGCATCACCGTGAGTATCTAGGCATCGGTGAGCGCACTCCCCGGCTCTCTTGGATCGTGCAAACCGACCTACAAAACTGGCAGCAAGCAGCCTACGAAATTGAGGTCTCCAGAGCTGATGGAAGCTACACCAGCGAGCGGATGGACTCCACGCAGTCGGTATTGCAACCCTGGCCCTTCGCGCCGCTACGCTCTCGAGAGCGAGTGCGGCTGCGGGTGCGGGTCTGGGGCCAGGACGGGTCTGTGTCGGACTGGAGTATGCCTTTAGTAGTAGAGGCGGGTCTGCTCGAGTTTGCCGATTGGCAAGCACAGTTCGTCGGCCCGGCCTGGCCTGAAGACTCCAGCCAGCCCGAATCCAGCCCTTATCTTCGCCACGAGTTTGTTCTGGCTGGAGCGGTCAAAAAAGCCCGCCTGTACATGAGCGCTTTGGGAGTGTATGAGCCGTATCTCAACGGCAAGGTCGTCGGCGATCATGTGCTGGCTCCAGGTTGGACGAGCTATTCCCATCGTCTGCGCTATCAAACCTTCGACGTGACCGACTTGCTGCACCCAGGGCATAACGCTATCGGGGCCTTGCTTGGGGATGGCTGGTATCGCGGGCGCTTGGGGTTTGGCGGTGGGCAGCGCAACCTCTACGGTGACAAGCTGGCCTTGTTGACCCAGCTCGAGGTCGAGTATCAGGATGGCTCGACTCAAATCATCACCACCCATAAGCAGTGGAAAGCCCACCCCAGCCCCATCCTATCCAGCGGCATCTACGAGGGCGAAACCTACGATGCCCGGCTCGAGCAGCCCGGTTGGGTCGAGCCTGGTTTTGACGACACGGTCTGGTCTTCGGTGATGTTGGTGGAGCGAGACTTGGCCACCCTCTTGGCACCTGTGGGGCCACCGGTGCGCCACACTGAGACCATCCATCCGACCAAGATTTTTCGATCCCCCTCAAGAAAGACCTTGGTGGATTTCGGTCAGAACCTGGTGGGGCGTTTGCGCATCAGGGTGCGGGGCCAGGCGGGCCACAGCGTGACCCTGCGCCACGCTGAAGTGTTGGAGAACGGCGAACTTGGTACGCGGCCTCTGCGCCACGCTAGCGCTACCGACCGCTACACCTTACGAGGGGATGGGCTAGAAACCTGGGAGCCGCGCTTCACTTTCCACGGCTTTCGCTACGCTGAGGTCGAGAACTGGCCGGGTGAACTCAGCCAGGAAGACCTCGAGGCCGTTGTTATTCACTCCGACCTCGAGCGCACCGGCTGGTTCGAGTGCTCCGACCCCCTGATTAACCAACTGCACCAGAATGTGGTGTGGGGAATGCGCGGCAACTTTCTGGACATTCCCACCGACTGTCCCCAGCGCGACGAGCGGCTAGGATGGACCGGAGACATTCAAGTCTTCGCGCCTACAGCCACGTTTCTCTACGACTGTGCCGGGTTCCTGGCCTCCTGGCTGGCCGACCTGGTTGCCGAGCAGAACACCGAGGGCATCGTGCCCTTCATCGTGCCCAACGTGCTACCTACTGGGCACGTGCCGTCCGCCGCTTGGAGCGATGCGGCTACCGTGGTGCCCTGGGTTCTGTATGAGCGCTACAAGGACGAGGGAATCTTGGCAGCTCAGTACCAGAGCATGAAAGCCTGGGTAGATTACCTGGCTCGGCTGACCGGAGAGCACCGCTTATGGGACACAGGAATGCAGTTTGGCGACTGGCTAGACCCTACCGCACCGCCTGACCGACCCGGTGCTGCCAAAACCCATCCGGCCATAGTGGCAACGGCTTATTTTGCGCACTCGGCTGAGCTGTTGGGCAAAGCCGCTGGGGTGCTGGGCTACAGCCAGGATGAAACCAAATATCTCGCCCTGGCCGACGAGGTTCGCACCGCCTTTGCCCGCGAATACGTCACACCTAACGGGCGCATGATGAGCGATGCGCCAACCGCGTATGCACTGGCGCTCGAGTTTGCCCTCTTGCAACCTGCCCAGCGCCAACACGCGGGTGAGCGCTTGTTGGCATTGGTGCGCGAGAGCGGCTATCACATCAGCACCGGCTTTGTGGGAACCCCTTTAATCTGCGATGCGCTGTGCCATATCGGGGCTCCACAAGCGGCCTTCCGCCTCTTGACCCAGACCGAGTGCCCCTCCTGGCTATATCCGGTCACGATGGGGGCCACCACGGTTTGGGAGCGCTGGGACAGCATGTTGCCGGATGGCTCGATCAACCCTGGAGAGATGACTTCCTTTAACCACTATGCCCTCGGCGCGGTGGCCGATTGGCTGCACCGCTCGGTGGCTGGTCTGGCCCCATCGGAGCCGGGTTATCGCCGACTCCAGATTGCTCCCAACATCGGGGGTGGGTTGAGCCATGCCGGTGCCCGTCACAAGACTCCTTATGGTCTTGCTGAGGTCAGGTGGAAACTCGAGGGGGGTCAGCTCGAGCTAAACCTCACCGTTCCCCCCAACACCACCGCGCAGGTGCGACTTCCAGGGAGCCAGGAGATGTTTGAGGTGGGCTCGGGAAGCTATCGCTGGGTGCTTGAGCACTCGAATGAGGGCCGTACCAAGCCGCTTTCGCTCGAGAGCCTGTTGAGCGAGGTGGTGGACGACGAAAAGGCCTTCGCGCTGGTAGAGACAGTAATGCGGGAGCATGCCCCCAAAGCAGCCCACCTGCGTGAAGCCATTCTGAAGGGCGCGATGAACCGCAGACTCTATGACGCGGTCTCGATTTTGCCGCGCCCGAATGAGCTACGGGCGGCTTTGGAGCGGGTTTTCCAAGCCCTTGGGGAGAGGGTGTGAGGGGACGGCTACTGGGCGCAGTCTGAAGGTGTGCAGGAGTAAAAAGAATTCACCCCGACTGAAGGGAACAGGAGGGTTCCACGACGAGCTTGTTAAGCATCTCCACCATAGATTTGCGCTTTAGGGGGTTCCCCGAATCTGACGCTCGCGCTTTCAGGAACGGGCCTTTACCAAGTCATTGAACTGCGGATATAGCGCTAGTCAGATTTGGGGGTACTTATAAGCATCCCTAACACAAAAACCTCGAGGATAATGGACGCTTCTTCATGAAAACCGCTCTATATCTCGTCCTTTGCTAAATCGTTGAAGCGCACGTGCTGGGCGTGGAATTGCAGCTCGGCGGTTCCGGTGGGGCCGTTGCGCTGTTTGCCCACGATGATTTCGGCTACACCCGCTTTCTCCGAGTGGGGATTGTAGTAGTCATCGCGGTAGATGAACATCACCAAATCCGCGTCCTGCTCGATAGAACCCGACTCTCTTAGGTCGGAGAGCATAGGGCGCTTGTTGGGGCGAGCCTCCACCGCCCTCGAGAGCTGCGATAGCGCCACCACCGGCACGTTCAGCTCTCTGGCTAAACCCTTCAGTCCGCGCGAAATCTGGGCGATTTCCTGCTGGCGGTTCTCCCCGCCGTTTTTGCTGGTGCTGGGCCCTGACATGAGCTGCAAATAGTCAATCACCACCAGCCCTAGCTTGTGCTGGCTGTGCAAGCGGCGGGCTCTGGCCCGCAGTTCCATCAGGGTCATGTCAGAGGTGTCGTCAATCAGGATCGGAGCCTCGGCCAAGCGGCCTGCAACATCAGCCAGGCGGGAGAAATCACGGTCTATCAGTGAGCCCTGGCGCAGCCGATTCATGTCTACTCTGGCCTCCGAGCAAAGCATTCGGGTGACAAGCTGGATGGCGGGCATCTCGAGCGAGAAAATCGCCGTTGCTAGACTTTCCCGCAGGGCCACGTTTTGCGCGATGGTCAGGGCAAAGGCGGTTTTCCCCATCGAAGGGCGTGCGGCAATAATATTCAGCGAGCCTGCCGTGAGGCCCCCGATCATGCTATCCAACTCGCGGAAGCCACTGCGCACCCCATCCGGCTGGCCCTTGTTCTCGTGTAGCCATTCGATGTGCTCGAAGGTCTCGTGAACCAGCTCGCGCATGGCCTGAAACTCGGATTTAGCCCCCTGGGTCGAGATTTCCAGCACCATTCGTCCAGCGCTGTCGAGGATGTCCTCGAGGCTTCCCACCTCGTCGTAGGCCATGCGCATGGCCTCGCCAGTGGCCCCAATCAGCTTGCGCAGCGTCCACTTCTCGGCCACGATACGCCCGTAATACTCGGCATAGGCGGCGGTAGGGGTAGCTTCGGAAAGGCCCACCAGATAGGTGTATCCACCGACTTCCTCGAGTTCCCCCTTCTGCCGCAGTTCCTCTGAGAGCGTGACCAAATCTACCGGGTCGCGCCTCTGGCGCAGCAGGCTCATGGCCGTCCAAATTTTGCGGTGCGACTCCTTGTAAAAAGCTTCAGGAGCCAGAGCGCCCTCGAGCCTGTCCAGTACTTCACTATCGAGCAGTATCGAGCCCAGCACGCTGGCTTCGGCATCGAGGTTATGCGGTGGGATACGGCCTTCAATTTGGGTTGCTGCCATTGCGTTCACCCCGAGTTAGTGCTCAATAGTCTACCCAGTTCTCCGGTTGGTGTGAACTTGTAATGTGTGGAAAGCTCTGCTATATTGGCTTTCGCTCTCGAGCGGGCTACGTTCCGCGGTAGCTCAGTTGGTAGAGCGTCCGACTGTTAATCGGATGGTCGTAGGTTCGAGTCCTACCCGCGGAGCCAAGAGAAAACCTGGGGCTATATACCCCAGGTTTTCGTATAGCTTACACAAAGCGATTTCCAGGAACATCCCGTACATAGAATTACGACTGGTGCGGGATGATACGCTCCTTGAGTACCGGCATTGCCGGGGGCCCATGGCCCTTCACTGGAGTACCGGCATCGCTCAGGTTGGCGGCAGAGTTGTCGCGCGGTGGGCGAAGTCCCATATCTTATAGGCGAAGGCCACAACCGGATGCGTCCACCGGCCCATCACCGTACCCGCGCGGAGGGCCTCGAGCAAATCCTCTGGCCCGTTGATCGGCCTTTGTGGGGTCTGCACCCAGGCATCCCCCACCTGGGCCAGTGTATGGGCATCAGAGCCCGCGCTTTGGGGCAACTGATGCTGGTCAGCCCAACGCATAGCAACACGGTTCCAATGCGGTCGGGAGATGCGAGCGTTGAAGGTCTCGACAATGTCTATGTGGCTGCTCAGGTGCTCCAGCACTTGGGGTCGCAGCCGCCAGCGCTTGAGGGGGTCGAAGCCATGCGGCAGCAGCACCAGCCCACCCTGCGCTTTTATATGGGCTATGGTCTCTTTGGCGCTCAGCCCGGCGGGGATTTTCTCTTCTAAGAACAGGCCAATCAACTCACCCTCACTGCTAGAGATTTCTTCGCCGACAATTACCGTCAGCCCCGTTCCCTGGCATATCTCTTGTAGTTTTTTGGCCCCCCACACCTGGTTGTGATCGGTGATGGCTTGCACACTGATACCCCTGGTTTTGCAGCGCTGGACAAAGCTCGACAGGGGGGTACGGGAGTCGTGGGAGGCTTCGCTATGGCAGTGTAGGTCTATGCGCATCATCTCTGCCAGAGTGGGGGTAGCCCCGGACTGGGCGACTTCTCGAGGGGCTTCTGCGGGGTCGGGCCTAGGCGCTTGCATGGCTGCTTTTTAGTCAGGAGCGTAGAGGAAAAACCAATCTGTATTGTTCTACTCTTCGGTTGCAGTTTGTAGCCGAGCCTGAAAGTCAGACTTGGTCTCTTGCGCCAATGTGGGTAGCCAGATTTCAAGTGCTCCAGGCCAGATTTCAATCGCAATCTGACCGGACTGGTCGTGAGCATGTATCTCGGCATCGAGGTGGAAGGGTGAGCCGTCCCACTCCAGGCACACGGTTTTGCAACGCCGGATGGTTACGTTGGGCAGGTCTTCCAGTTTTTCTTGCAGCAGACCAGCAATATAGCCCATTACGTTCACCCGTGCGGTATCGGCCACCGTGACCACGTCCAGCAGTCCATCGCTGGGGTCGGCCTGGGGAGCCAAGCGAACCCGGTGGGAGAGGGCCGGGGTGTTCATCACCTCGAGCAGCAGCAGCGACTTCTCGAGGGCCTGGCCATCCAACCACATCCGCCAAGTCTGAGCTTGAAAGCCGGTGACAGTCTGTAAACCCGCCTGAATGCCCCGCAGGATGCTTTTTTCGCCCTCAGGATCGTAAGCCTGCAAGCCCGAGGCAAAAAGGCCACCACCTGCGGCCTCGAGGAAAAAATCCTCTCCCCAAGGGGCCTTGACTCGGCCTGCGTCCATGCGGGTTTTGTGGGGCTGTGCTAGACCCTCGAGGATTTTCTGCGGCGGCTGGCCCAATAATCCCAGCGCACCGGCTACGTTGTTGGCCGTGCCCAGGGGTACTACTGCCAGGGGAAGGCCCCGACCAGCGATACGTTGGGCCACCGCCCGCACCGTGCCATCCCCTCCAGCAGCGACCACAAGATCGGTAGCTGAGGCCAGCACCATGTCGAGGTTCGGGTTTTTCAGTAGGGGAATACCAGGCTTCGTAGCCCGCCGCTTTCAAGGTGAGCAGCAGATCGTTGGTGCTCTGGGTATTGGCCCCGCCTGCTTTGGGGTTATGAATCAAAGTCGCGCGCATACTCGATGCTACCGTGTCCCCGACCAACCTGAGACTCGAGCACCCCTCCTTTGTATTTCTGAGAAAGCTGCTTTTACAGCACCCGAATTGCCCGCAACAGAAAAATTAGCACGACAGCCCCCAGCACCCCCCACAGCAAGCCCAATAGGGTGAAACTGCCCGCAGCTGCTGCCCCTCCGATATGCAGCACATCTGCAAATAGCCAGCGCCCTAGCGCCGAGCCGACAATCCCGATGATGATGTTGGCGAGGGCTCCCTGGCGGGCATCGGTACCCATCATCAAGCTGGTTAACCAACCGATAAGCGCACCTACTAAAATCGCAACAATCCAGTCCACGGCTTTCTCCTTGTCAAGACTTCGGGGTTACGGTTGAATCCGCATTCCGAGAGCTACATTAGGCATAGCCTCTGAAAAAGAACTGTGGTTGTGCTGAATGTTCGCTGAACGCCCCTTGTGCAGTTTTGTATAAGCTACCCTGGAGATGACGTTGGTTTGATGGGATGTGCCCTTACTTTTGCCAACCGCTCTTGCTTATCGCGGTTTGCACCATTTTGCCGCTACTCATGGCGGCAAAATGAGCTTGGTGGGGTCTTTCTAACGGAGCGAACCGCCCTATTCTTTATGAAAACTGCTCTAGATATACTCAGCCGTTATTCAGCTTAATCACCAAAACTGTTCAGGGTTTGGGAGGTTTATGCAGCGCATCCTGGTTATAGATGACGACTCCAGCGTGCTTAGCTTTCTAAAACGAGGACTTTTGTATGAAGGCTATGCCGTAGATGTGGCGGATAGCGGCGAGGCTGGGCTGACCCAGGCCAGAGCCCGCTATCCCGACATCGTGATTCTGGACGTGATGATGCCGGGTATTGATGGCCTCGAGGTCTTGAGGCGTTTTCGTGCCGCTGATGAAAAACTTCCCATCATCATGCTTACTGCCCGCGATGCTCCCGAAGACCAGGTCAAGGGTCTCAATACCGGAGCCGACGATTACGTGACCAAGCCCATCAGCTTTGACGTGCTGATGGCGCGGGTGCGCAGCCTGTTGCGCCGCCACCAGGCCGAGGCCCCCAGTGTCTTGCACTTTGCCGACCTCGAGATGAACGTCGAGAGCTTCACGCTTAAGCGCGGTGGCCGCAAAGTGATCCTGACCAGCCTGGAGTTTCGCTTGTTGCAGACTTTTCTGGAAAATCCCGAGCGGGTCATGAACAAGCAACTGCTGCTGGATAAGGTCTGGGGAACAGACTTTTTTGGCGATGCCAACGTGGTAGAAGTCTATGTCAAGCAACTGCGGCAGAAGCTCGAGGCCGCTGGGGAGGCCCGGCTGATCCAGACCATTCGTGGGGCAGGATACGTGCTGCGCGAGCTCGAGCGGTTTTCATGAAAGGCTTTAGAGGGCTCTTCAAAATAAGCCAGCCGTGCTAGGGGCCTGCCCCTGGCAAAGCCCCATAATCTTGAAGGCGGGTATAACTGTGCTATTTACAGGGTAGGGCTTTGTGGTTGGCGATCAGATATTGCTCGAGGGTGGTCTGACCATCGGCAAAACTGAGGGTGAGGTTGTCCCCAATGACACAGTTTTTATTGGTGTCGTCGGTGGCCCCTTTGAAGTTGACGGTTTTGGTGCCTGAGCCATTGCCTATCTTGAGCACGCTGTCGGTGAAGCGAATGCCCGAGGGGTTGGTTTTGAACTGGTCGCCCCCGACGGTGAAATCCAGGGTGTATTTGCCGTTGCTGGTGAGGGCGGTGCCGCTCAGGCTGGTGGCGATAATCCCGCCGTACTGACCACAACTCCCCTGAAGAGCCTGACCGCTGGTGGTCAAGTTCCAGGTCGCGGTGATGGTTTCCCCGCCCGAGCTGGCGGCGATATCGCCCTGAGTGGTCAGGCCATTGCTGCTTAGGGTGGTTGCGAAGTTGTTGACCTTCAGCAGGCTCGAGCCGTCGGCTCGGTTGAGGCTGAGCACCAGCTTCTGGCTGTTTGGCACGTCAATTACGTAACTGTTGCTGACACAACTGCTCTGGGGATAGCTGACCCTGCGATCGAGGCTCATGAGTTTGTTACCGGCCAGCTTCAAATATCCCACCAGATGGGTCGGAACCTCGATGTTGGAGGTGGGGTCGGCGGCCAGATGGCCCTTCACCGTGGGGGAAGCCGGGCCAAGGCTCGAGCCGTCCCAGTTGAGGTAAATCTCGGCAATCTGAGCGCTCCCGGTTTTCCACTTGACATAGTAGTCGTTGTTGGCAGTCTGGGCGCAGTTCCCCGAGGTGCAGTCCCAGCTTCCTCTGGGCAGGGTACTGCTAACTTGAGCCGCTACACTCTGAGCCCCTATCAGCCCCGCGACCTGCCCGAAAAAATCAGGCAGGCCCAGAAAGCTGGGCAAGTTCAGGGTAAAAGGGGCTTGCAAGTTGGTCAGGTAGCTCGAGATTTCCTGGTTACTGCCATCTCGAACCTTGCTCGCGCTGGCATCGTGGCTCTGGCTGGCGGCGATCAGGTCGCTCTGATTGGCGGTAGGCCCGCCGGTAGTGCCGGAGCTGATTGTCGTTACCGCTACGGCATTGCTAGCAACAGAGGCATTGCCGGAGGGGTCTAGGGCTTTGACCGTAAAGCTATACGAGGTGTTGGGGGTCAGACCGACAACATTGGCGCTGAGCGTGCTGCCCAACACACTCGTAATCTTGCTGCCGTTGGCGTACACGTCGTAGAAAGCGATGGTTCCGCTGTTGTCACTGGCCGCACTCCAGCTCAGGGTAAGGCTGGTGGTGGTCACGCTGCTGGCTTGCAGATTGGTTGGAGCCGTGGGTGGGGTGGTGTCGCCGGTAGTTGCTGCGCTGGTGGCTATAGTCAAGGCCTCGCTGGGGTTGGAGATATTGCCGGAGGCATCTACGGCCCGCACGGTAAAGGTGTACTGGGTGTTGGGGGGCAGGCCGGTGATGGGGAGGGAAGTCTGGCTGGCGGGGGTAGTACCGATTTTGTTGCTGGTATCCACACCCTTATACACTGCATAAAACGCCACCCCCACGTTATCTATGGAGGCTGTCCAGCTCAAGATAAGGCTGTTGCTGGTGACACTGCTGGGTTTGACGCTCGAGGGAGCCGAGGGTGGGGTTTGGTCTACCGAGCTCCCGGCAGGTGATTTGCTGCACGCCAGCAGCGTTAGCGCCAAAAAAGCCAACAGATAGATACGGTTCATAGCAACAGACCTCGTGAGAAACCTTACCGGATACTCAGCTCTTGGAGGTAATCGTTCGGGTTAACCTGCCCTTAAGAAGTCTTTAATTTCGCTATCGCGATGTGCGCTATTTTTTGCCGCTAGAAGTAGCGGCAAAAAATGAGCTTGACACACTCTTTCTAACCGAGTGGAGAGCCCTATTCTTTCTGAAAACCGCTCTAGAAAGACAGGTTTTGCCGAAATCGGTTTTTGGTGTATCTAGAAAACCAAACACACCTAAAACTGTGTACTTTAGACTCGAGGCACAGTATACAAGGTGTTGGGTATCGGTATTTACACCCCTGCCCAGCCTGGCCCCGGCCCCCATACTCGAGACCACCCAGGAGGTATGACCATGAGCAAGCTCACCCCCGAAATGAAGCTCGAGGCCGATAAGCTGCACAAGGAATGGGAGTTGCACCCCCGTTGGAGGGGCATCCAGCGCGACTATAGCGCCGAGGAGGTGATTCGCCTGCGGCCTTCGCTGCTGCTGGAGCAGACCCTGGCCCGGCGCGGGGCCGAGCGGCTGTGGCATCTGTTGCACGAGCGCCCCTACCTCAACACCTTTGGAGCCTACACTGGAGCCCAGGCTGTGCAGATGGTCAAGGCGGGCCTCGAGGCCATTTATCTTTCGGGCTGGCAGGTGGCTGGTGATGCCAATCTGGCCTCCCAGACCTATCCCGACCAATCGCTCTACCCTGCCAATTCGGTTCCCCAGGTGGTGCGCCGCATCAACAACGCCTTGCAGCGGGCTGACCAGGTCGAGCGCAGTGAGGGCAAATCTGAGCGCTACTGGTACGCCCCCATCGTGGCCGATGCTGAGGCCGGTTTTGGCGGCCCCCTCAATGCTTTCGAGCTGATGAAGGGCATGATTGAGGCCGGGGCCGCGGGGGTTCACTGGGAAGACCAGCTTTCCAGCGAGAAAAAATGTGGACACCTGGGCGGCAAGGTGCTCATCCCCACCCAGCAACATATCCGCACCCTCAACGCGGCCCGCCTGGCCGCCGACGTGATGGGCGTACCCAGCATAATTATCTGCCGCACCGATGCCGAGGCGGCCACCCTTCTGACCAGCGATATTGACGAGCGCGACCGGCCCTTCGTGAAATCCGGCGAGCGCACCCCCGAGGGTTTCTACCGCATCCGAAATGGCCTCGAGGCCTGCATGGCCCGGGCCCTGGCCTATGCCCCCTACTCCGACCTGCTCTGGATGGAGACCAGCAGGCCCGACTTGCAAGTTGCGCGGCAGTTCGCCGAGGCTGTTCAGGCTGAGTTTCCTGGCAAGCTGCTGGCCTACAACTGCTCACCCAGCTTCAACTGGCGCAAGAACCTGGAGGATGCCAGCATTGCCAGCTTCCAGCGAGAACTGGGCGCGATGGGCTACAAGTTTCAGTTCATCACCCTGGCTGGCTGGCACAGCCTCAACTACCGCACCTTCGAGTTGGCAAAAGCCTACCAGGAGCGCGGCATGAGTGCTTTTGTGGAGTTGCAACAGCTCGAGTTTGCTGCTGAAGCCGACGGATTCACCGCGGTCAAACATCAACGCGAGGTGGGGGCGGGCTATTTCGACGAGGTGCTGATGGCGATTACAGCCGGGAAAGCCTCTACAGCAGCCCTGGCAGGCTCGACGGAGGAAGCCCAGTTTCAGTGAGCATCGGCTTCGGATACCGGCTAGATACTCGCTGTTCGGTGACGAGCTAACCGAACTTGGTATGGATAGTCGTGCTGATCTATTATCCAGGATAGCTAAATTACTATAGACAAAAAGCTCTCTGGGACGCAACTGCGGAGGAAATATGAATGCAGCCGTGTTAGACAGAACCCTCGAGCCTCATAGCCCCTCGGTGCTCACCAAAGAGCAGACCCGCCGCATCGGTGAAGAGGCAAAGGTTACTGGGCAGATTTGGGACGAGCTTATAGACTTCTACGATTTGCAGTCTGAGGAATAGCGCTGGCTCGAGGGTATAGTGTACTTACCGTGAGTGAGGTGGGTACACTCCCAGCCACGCGCAGCGTCGGGCGCTACGCCCCTAATCTTTGGCAAGCCCACCTCGAGACCCTCCGCCCCAAGCTCAGTGGGCGCGACCACCGGGGCAAAAAGGGCAGCCTGCGCTGGCTCGAGGCCGCTGTCGCCGAGCGGGGGGGGCGAGCCGGTACGGTGCGCAACATCCTGTACAAAGACCTGGGCTCGCCCGAAGAAAAACTGCGGTTGTTCGAGGTGCTGGCCGACCTCTACAGCGATGTGGGCCTCGAGGCTCCCTCGCTGCCCTCGGAGTTGGCGCTGGAGTCGGCCCGGCGGGCCTTGGGGCGCGATAAGCGACGGCTGTTTCGCAAGTTTGTGCGCGGGCTAGGGAGCGGGGAAAAGCCCCAGGTGGTGATGGTGGGTGGTGCGGTGACGGGCAAGGGGGTGCTGCTGGCAGCAGTGGAGCGCGCGGTGACCGAGAGCCTGAGCATCAATCTGGGGGGTGAACTAGCCCAACACCTACATCCCCTGGCAGAAAAACTCGGTGTAGAGCTGGAGACCACCCTGGCCCAGCTCTCACCTACCCAGCCCTACGCCCTGCAAGCCGCCCTCCAGGAGGAGTTGCGCTCCGACCTGGCTAAAGCCCTCAATGCCTATGGCAAACCGCTGTTGCTGCGGGCCGAGAAAGAGGGACAGCTCGGGGGCCTGGTGCTGCGCGACGCTCAAGGCAACCCAGTAGGGCTGTCGGCTTGGCTCGAGCCCCTGCTGCGCCGCCTGACGATTCCCTTTCTGGCCGGACTCTCCGAACCCCCACCCAACCTGGCCTGGAGCCCCCTTTCGGCTCCCAGCCGAGCCGAGGCCCGACGCTATGTCAAAGACCGGCTGCCTGACCTGCTCCCTGAACGGGTGGAAACCCTGGTCAACCAGGCCGGGCGTAACTTCGCCGAGCTATCGCGGCTGGTGCTCTTGGAGGCCGCCCAGACCCACGGCAGCACCCCCAATCTGGCCCAAGATGCCACCCTGCGCCCCCTGCTCCAGGCCCTCAGCATCCTCTCGCCCCAGGCCGACCCGGCTGTTCCCACCGGACTTTTGGAAAAAGTCCTGGGCAAGGGGCTGGAAAAGCTCTCGCAGGCCGAGCGTGCCCTGCTGACCCCGATGGGCGAGGGCAAGGTGCGCCCAGCCCTGCGCTCGCTGCTGCCCGAAGTCCCCGAGCGCGAAGCCCGAAAGCTGCATCTGGCGGCGCTGGATTTCTTCAAGGAAGATGTGTTTCGCCAGCTCCATCACGCGCTGGGGGCCAAGCGCCTGGAACGCCTGCTCGAGCTGCTCTCGCAAGACCCCAGTAGGCTCTCGCTGCTTCCGACTTTGTGGCCCGAGTCGGCCAGTTGGAGCCCTGCCGAACGAGAAAAACTGGCCATGGCGGTGGTGCGTTACCGGGCCGTGCTGGGGCAGTATGCCCACCCCGAGGCCCTCGAGGCGCTGGAGCTGCTCTCCCAGTCGCAAGACCCTTCCACCCAGACCTGGGCCCGGGTCAAGACCGCCGAGGCCAAGGTAGACGCGGGCGATTTCCCGGCGGCCCTCGAGCTGTTGCCCCCGCCGCAAACCCTCATCGGCGAAGTGGGGGCCGAGGGTTTTCTGGTCTGGGCTGCGGTGGAGCGCTGGCAGGGCGACTACATACAGGCCGAGACCTACGTTCAGCAAGCCCTCGACCTGCCCACCCCGCCTTTTTTAGCCGACCGGGTGCGGCTGTGGCAGGGGCTGGTAGCCAAGGATGCCGGGCGCTTCCCCGAAGCCCTGGAAGCCCTGCGGCAGGTGGCCCACGATGCGCTGCTGGTGGGCCGTGCCCGCTATCAGTCGGGCGATTTATTGCTGCGCCTGGGCCAGGTCTATGAGGCCGAGACCCAGATGGGACAAGGGCTCCAGGCCCTCGAGGCCGCCGGAGCTCCCGCCGAGGAAATCGCTCGGGTGCGAGCCAGGTTTGGCACGGTGCTGCGGCGCTTGGGCAAGTTTGCCGGAGCCCAGGAGCAACTCTACCAGGCCGTACGCGAGACCCCCGACCCTTTTATCCGGGCCAGAGCCCAGAGCGAGGCCAGCATCCTCGAGGCTGCACGGGGACGGCCCATCGAAGCCCTGGAGCAAGCCGCCCAGGCCGAGGTCTATCTGCGCGAGGTGCAAGAGCGCCCCGAAGAAGCCCACTACCGTCACCGCCGCACCCTGTTTCGCATGGCGGTAGCCTACTGGGTGCGCGATACGGGCCTGCCTTACCTGCCCCCTTTTACTGGTGACCACACCTCGGCCCAGGCCAACCAAATTCTTCTGGCCCTGACAGCTGAGTTGATGCAAAAACTCCCCGGAGACCGCTATGCTGCCCTCGAGCTGGACGTAGCCTTGTTGCTCTCTTCGTTGATTCCGGCCCGCGAAGCCGAAAAACTCCTGCACCCCTACCTCAACCAACACGACCCTTATTCTCAGGCTCAAGCCCGACTGGGCTACGCCGAAGCCCTGGCCCGGCAGCAAAAATGGGGCGAGGCCCTGGGACAGGTGGTACAGATTGGCAACCTGCCCGACCCCGGCATACAGGGGGGCAAACTGGGCCTCGAGGCTCAGGCCCTGCTGGGATTGGGGCAAGAGGAAGCCGCCTGGGCCAAGCTGTCGGCCTCGCTGAGTCTTCCCCAGCCCTACCGCGCCCAACTGGGCCGGGTGCTGGGGAAAATCTGGCCCGAGAAAGCCCTGAAGCACCGCCTGGGGCTGGCTTCCCCGCTGGCTAAGGAAGACGCGCTGGCACTGTGGCTTAGCTCGCAAGGGGCTGCGAGCTGATGGTGCGCGAGGTAGGGCTACCCTTCCAACTCGGCTAAAAACCCCAGTAGGGCAGTATTGAAGGCTTTAGGGTTCTCGAGGTTGCTGAGGTGGCCCGCCCCCGGCACGATCAGCATCCGGCTGTCGGGGATACCCTGCGCCATCTGTCGCGCGTCGGCGAGGGGTGTGATGGTATCCTCTTCTCCCACCAAAACCAGGGTGGGCACGTCTATTTCAGCCAGCATCGGCAGCGAGTCGGGACGATTGGCAAGGGCTTTGAGGCTGTGTGCAGTTTTGTGTGGGTCGGCCTCGAGCTGGAACTTCCGCACCCGTTCGACCAGTTCGGGGCGCTGTTCTCGAGTGGTCTGGCCCAAATGGCTAGGGAGCAACACTTCGGGATAAAAGCCCATTCCTTCACGCTGAATTCGCGTGGCTTGTTGGGCCCGGATGGCTTTGCTTTCAGGCGTGTCGGGGGTAGCGCGGGTATCCGCCAGCACCATCCCGGCGAAGCGCTCAGGCTGCAGGTTCCACAGGCGAAACAGGGTGTAACCTCCCATCGAAAGCCCGACCAACACAGCCTTATCCCAGCCGCGCTGATCCATCGCCAGCAACACCTCGGCGGCGGCGGCCTCGAAGCTCTCGTATCCCAAAATATCCGGCACTAGCAGGGGACGATGGCTCACCAGACCAACTTGCTCGTCCCACATGGCCGGGCCGTAAGGAAAGGCGTGGAGAAATGCAATTGGGGTGGACATAGGAAAAGCCTAGCAGAGAGTAGAGGGCAAGACGCTAAACGCAAAACGTCGAACGTCCAAGGCCAAAGGCAAAGGGCCAAAAACTTGAAAACTAAAAACACAGGCCGTGTCCCAGACGATGTTTTTTGATGAGGCGACCATGCTGCCCTGGTGTAGCTTTTGGCCCTTTGGTATCTTGCTTTTAGCCTTCAGTCTTTAGCTCTCTGGGCAGCCTGATACAGCCGCTCCGGGTCGGTTTCGCCGGTCTCGAGCTGTACCTCGAATGCTGCGTCCAGCAAGCGTCTGAACTCCGGCCCTGGCTGGTGTCCCCACTCGATGAGGTGACGGCCCTGCAAAATTGGCTGTACCGGAACTGGCTGCGGCTCGAAGAACTTCCAGGCGCTGGGCTCCCTTCGGTGGCCTGCGTCAGCACGAAAAAGGGCCTCGAGCACCTTCAGGTGTGGCCCGGCCTGGGCCTGAAACTTGCGGATAGCGGCGGGGGTGGGCTTGCTGAAAGCCGGAATCATGTGGAGTGCCGTCGTCACCAGCAACTCCTCGCGCAGGTGGTTGGGCAGGCGCAAATCGCGGGCGATGCGCGGGATAAGCTCGGCCCCCACCAACTCGTGAGCGTGGAAGCTATACCAGCCCTCGGGTTTCCACTTGGCCGTGTCACGCTTGCCGATGTCGTGCAGCAGCGCGTGCCAGCGTATCTCTGGCGGGGCCTGGTCTACCACTTGCAATACGTGGGTCAGCACGTCGCCCTCGGGATGCCAGCGGGGGTTTTGCAAGAGCAAGTCGGTGTCCTCGAACTCCGGGATGAGCTGCTGGAGCAGCTCGAGGTCGTACAAGTAGCGCAGGAAGCGGCTAGGGGTGGGGTCTTTGAAGGCTTTGTCGAGTTCCGCCGTGACCCGCTCGATAGCGACGTGGGAAAGCACCTCGGGTGCCGCCGCTTTAGCGGCCTGGAGGGTTTCTTCCTCGACCTCCAAGCCATACCGCGCAGCGAACCGCCCGGCCCGAATCACCCGTAGATAATCTTCCCGAAACCGCTGCCGAGGGTCGCCCACCGCCCGCAGGATGCCCGCATCCAAATCCTTTTGCCCGCCGTAAGGGTCAATCACCTGGCCCGAGGTATCCATGGCAATGGCCCCGATGGTGAAATCGCGCCGGGCCAGGTCGGCTTGGATAGATTTGCCCCAGACCACCTTGGCCCTGCGCCCGTCGGTCTCGAGGTCGTGGCGGAAGGTGGTGACTTCGTAGGGATGATGGTTTATCAAAACCGTGATGGTGCCGTGCTCGAGGCCCGTGGGAACCGCACCCAGGCCGTGTTCTTTGGCCAGCCGTAGGGTTTCTTGGGGTGGAGCAGAGGTGGCGAAGTCTAGATCTTCGGGCTCCTTGCCCAGCAAAATGTCCCGCACTGCACCACCGACCAGGTGCAGGTCGGGGAGGAAGGATAGGCGTTGTAGAACTGTTCTTGGAGGCATATCGCGGTTTCCGCAAAAACCCTTGGGATGGCTCGAGTATATTTACTCTGCCCACACGGGCACAGTGAATATACCTCTTGCAGAAAGGGATTCCTCAGGCAAACGGCTTCACCCTGGTTTAGCACTTTTTTCCGAGGTCAGGGCGGTATCAGGTTGGGTGTGCACCACGCTGATTTCTTCGTTGGGGTGATCCTCGAGTTCGATGCGGGCCCGCCCCCCAGCCTTGGCCCGGTACATGGCCTCGTCGGCCCGGCTCAAGAGCACGGCAATGGTGTCACCCTTGCGATAGCAGGCCACACCGATACTCAAAGACAACTGGATGCCCGCCACTGGGCTGGTCTCGATGCAGTCGAACAAGCGCTGGGACAAAGCCTGGGCCTGGGCCAGGTCGGTTTCGGGAGCCAGCACCAGAAACTCCTCCCCACCCCAACGGGCAATCTGATCCCCCGAGCGAAGCTTCCCACTCAGGCGGGCTGCCACCTCGCGCAAAACCTGGTCGCCCACGGCATGACCGTGGTGGTCGTTGACTTCCTTGAAGTGGTCAATATCCGCCAGCAAAACCGCAAAGCTATGCTCAGACAGGGTGCTTTTATCGCTCAGTCTGCGCCAATAGACGCTGTTGGGCTCACGTCGCAGGGTCTCGAGTTCGGCCTCGAGGCGGTTTTGCATGGCCCGCCGGTTGATGAGTCCGGTCAGCGCGTCGGTGTGGGCCATCTGATGCATTTGGGCATAGTGACGGCGCAGGTGGGCAAAAATATAGAGCAGCAGGATATAGGTCAGGTTAGATAGCAAGAACTGGGCCAGGGAGTTAATGGCAGCGAACCCCAGTGGCGGACTCAAAAATGTCCCGATGGTTCCGGCCATAATCCCCATTAACAAATAGCCTGCCGAAAAATAAAGGGCCTGGCGGCGGCTCAACAACACGAAGGCCATCAAGTAGACCATCGCAAACCACTCCAGCGCCGGACTCAGGCTGTCGGGGTGTTGGTAAAGCTGGGAACTGGTTTCGTAAAACACACTGGCAATCTCGTAAGCAGCAATAAACCCCAGAGCAATCTGCCAGACCAACCGAATCCGCCAGGGGTTGCGCAGCAGGTAGATTTCCAATCCCAAAAACCCCACCGCCATGGGCCATAGCATGATCTGGTCAATGGCATTGAGACTGCGGCTGACAAACGAAAACACCCAGGCCAGCAAAGCCGCCCCAGCGCCTATTGGCAAGAGCCACAGGGTCACTCGAGTGCGCAAGGTCTCGAGGGGGTCAGCAACCTCCAAGGTCTGATAGGGGTCGGGGGTAAACCGTCGGGGCATACCGGGATATTAATCTATACATGGAATTTTCATACATTCATAGACCTGGTTTGTAGAGCCTTCAATCCGAGAGATGTCTGAGCAGATAGTCTGCGGCTGCCCAACCGCTCTCGAGGGCGGATTCTATCCTGGCCCCTCCGCACCAGTCGCCACAAAAGACCAGATTGTCTTGCGCCAAAAACGGCCAGGGATGGATTTGGATGGGCTTGGCGTAGCGCCAGCGGTGAGCCAGCGCCAAGCGGTAGCGCGTCACCCAGTCGCCCAGCAGTTCCCTGGCGGCAGCCAGAAGGAGCGGCAATACCTCCTCGGGGGTCTGCTCGAGGTGTTCCTGACTCCACTGGGGGGTGGCCTGGAGCACCAACACCGGTGGCCCCTCTACCATCCGCTTGGTGTGGTCGAGGGCCGCCCAGGCCAGCACCGGATGTTTGATTTCCAGCCCCACCCAGTCTAGATAAGGTAGGCTCTCCAGTACCAGCACTAGCGTCCAGCAGGGAGCAAAACGTACCGCCTCGAGGGCCATTTTTACTTCAGGCTTAAGAAACTCCTCGGACAGCTTGAGGGCCTGGGGGGCGGGCAGGTTGAGCAACAAGGTATGACCCGAGCGAATCTCGCCGTTCTCGAGCAGGGCTTGCCAGTGCCCATCGCTTTCGCTGCGGTAGAGCTGAGTTACCAGCGCTTTGGTTTCCAGGGGCAGATGCAGGTCTTTGTCCTCGATTCCCTTGAGAAAAGCCTTGCCCAAGGCACTCATCCCCTCGGGGCAGATATAGCGAGGATGCCGCGAGGTACGGGTCTCAATCCCATTTTCGCTGAGCACCGGAAAACCCTGAGCCCACTCCCGCACGATGCCCTGTTCGACCAAATCCGGCAATATTATCCGCAGCCCATCACCCTTGGCAGTAAAATATTGCGCTCCGTGGTCTATACGCAGGGTTTTGCCGTCTAGCTCGAGCCAGCGCGTAGCAGCCCGCCCCGAGACCCCTCTGGATTTGTCCAGCAGGTGAACCCTCAGCCCCGCTCGAGCCAAGTCCCGTGCCGCAGCTAACCCGGCCAGCCCTGCCCCAACCACCAATACCTGTACTGGCCCTACATAATCGGCGGAATACTGGGTCTTCATCGGGGGTAATCGTACAACACGCAGCAATGAACGATTATAAGCAGAGGGCTAAACGTCGAACGCCAAAAGTTAAAAGCAAAACACAAAAGACCAAGAAGCTACAACAGGACGGCATAATTGCCTTATCAAGAAGCACTGTCTGGGAGGGGTTTGATTTTTGCGTGGGCTGGTTTATTGGGCATTGCTCGAGGCGCATGGCTTGCTCTAGACTCTTTGCAGCATGAAGTCAAGCATTCCAGAGAAAACTTGGTGGGCACAAGGTTTGCGGGTAGCTGGGGTAGACGAGGCTGGGCGCGGAGCCCTGGCTGGGCCGGTGGTGGCAGCGGCAGTAATTTTGCCGGGGAAGGGCAATTATCCCTTCCGCGACTCCAAAACCTTGAGCGCCGCTCAGCGGGAGCGCCTCGAGGTGAAGGTGCATACCACGGCCCTGGCCTGGGGGGTGGGTTGGGCGGAGAATGACGAGATAGACCGCGTGGGGATCCTGAAGGCCACCCACCAGGCAGCCCAGCGGGCCTTACGACAACTTCAGATACCTCCTCAAGCCCTCCTGACCGACTATCTGAAGCTAGACACCCCTCTGCCTCTATTGGCCCCAGCCAAAGCTGACCGCGACAGCCCCAGCGTTGCTGCCGCCAGCATCCTGGCAAAAGTGGCTCGAGACCGCTATATGTTGGTGCTGGAGCAAACCTTTCCAGGATATGGCTTTTCCCAGCACAAGGGCTACGCAACCACCGCCCACCTCGAGGCCCTCACTCAGCTCGGCCCTTGTGCAGCGCACCGGTTGAGCTTTGCTCCCGTAGCCACTTTGCTGCCTCTATGATGCCTTTAAACCGCTTGCCAAAGTGCCCACAGGTTGTTTTGGATTGACCTGCAAGACTTGGCTATCAGCGACTTCTGCCAGAAGCCCAGTGTGAAAACCACTAAGTCTAAAGCCTGCTTTAGCCAGGGTTTCAGTCTAAGTTCAGCTTGGCGCATAGACTTGGGCCAGGAGGCTTTAGATGCGAAGATTGCTGGTTTTACTGGTTCTGGCCGGATTGCTGTCGGCTTGCACCATCACCGCCCGCCCCAATCTGGTGATCTCGGCCCGCTTCGGCTACGAACTAACCCCCACCATCGTGCGTCTGGAACCCGACCGTGGGCAAGGCTCGAACTACTTCGTGGGCGAATACGTGCGCTTTTACCTCACCCTCAACCGTCCTGGCTACGTGGCCCTGGTTGCCATTGACCCCAGTGGGGAAACCTACGAGTTTAGCCACTACTATCTGCAAGCTGGAAGCTATACCCTGGCTGGCCCTCAGGGTAATCCCAATTTTGGCTTTCAACTGCGTCCCCCACGTGGCCTCGAGCGGGTTCGGGCCATCTACACCGACAGCCCTTATCCAGCCGGGTTCGTGTTTGGTGGCATCTACACCTACGAAACCTGGGATCGCCAGACTTCGATCTATTTGCGCGATAGCCGCTCGAGAATCCGTGACGTAAGCGAAACCTACTTTTATATTCGCTAAATGAGTTTGTCCAGGGATTCTTTGCGAAAACTGCTCTAGCGCGTTCGCGTGACTTTGGAGAGGTTGCGCGGGGCATCGGGGTTGAAGCCCCTGGCTACGGATAGCTGGGCCGCAAAAGGGTAGAAGGCCTGAGCCAGCAAAAGTGAGTCCAGCACGGGATGCACCTTGATGGGCAAAGGCAGTGGGGTATGGGCCAAATCCAGGGCGCTGGACTCGGAGGAGGCAACCAGCAGATGGCCTCCTTTAGTGCGCAGGTTCTCGAGTAGCCCCAGCATCCCAGACAAAGGCCGGTCACGCGGAGCCAGCAACAAAAGCGGGAAACCTGTCTCTACCAGGGCCACCGGGCCATGCAGGAGTTCCGCCCCCGACATGGCCTCGGCGTGGAGGGCGCTGGTCTCCTTGAACTTGAGGGCCAACTCGTGGGCGATGGCAAAGGCGTAGCCTCGTCCCACCACCAAGCTGCTGTCAGCTTCCACTAATGGTTCCAAGCCCCCGCTCCAGTCGGCATCGGCGGCTTTATACAGGGCTTCTGGCAGCAGTGTGAGGGCCTCCTTGAGGCTTTTATCTTCGGACCAGTAGGCCACCAACTGGGCTAAGGCAGCTAAGGTCGCCAGATAACTTTTGGTGGCGGCCACGGCCTCCTCGGTATCGGCCCAGAGCGGAAACACCACCTCGGCGGCCTGGGCCAGCGGCGAGCTCGCTTTGTTGACGAAGGCCACCGTAAGGGCTCCCGCCCGCCTGGCCTGATGGGTGACTTCAATCAGGTCGGGGCTTTCCCCCGACTGCGAAAGGGCAATCGCTAGGGCTTTATTGACCCCCAGATTGGCCCCGTAGACCGTTGTCACTGAGGGAATGGCGCTGCTGCACACCACTCCCAGCAGGCTTTCCAGTAGATATTTGCCGTATAGCGCGGCGTGGTCGGAGCTGCCCCTGGCTATGGTCAGGGCAAAGGGGGGCGGGTTGCGCCGCAAAAAAGCTGCCAGCGAGGCCACCTCGTTCTGGTTTTCGCGCAGCAGACGCTCGACCACGGCGGGGGCTTGTAGGGCTTCGCGGTACATTTTGGTTTCATCAGCGCGCATTATCAGGCTCCAAATTCTTCGCTAGAGGAGAGGGCTTGGCCTCCAAGGTATACCTGCTCGACCTCGAGATGCTCGTTGAGCACGACTATATCCGCTGCCATCCCAGCCTCGAGGCTTCCCAGGTTTTCCAGGCCAAGATAGCGGGCGGGCCGCCCAGAAGTCATTTCTACAGCCTCGCCCAAGCTCAGACCCCAATCGGTCAGATTGCGCACGGCCTGGTCGAGGGTCAGAGAGCTTCCGGCCAGGGTTCCATCCTCCAGAAACACCCCTTCCGCTTTTTTGTACACACTGTGTCGTCCCAAACGATATTTCCCTTCGGTCATTCCAGCGGCTTCCACCGCGTCGGTAACCGCATAAAGCTGGGGAATGGCCTTCCAGATGGCTCGTACTGCTGCTGGGTGTACGTGCAACCCGTCGGCTACCACTTCGGCAAAAGAGGCTTTTTCCAGCCCCAGCCCAACCACGCCCGGCTCGCGGTGGTGCAGGCCGGTCATGGCGTTGAAAAAATGGGTAAAGCCCTGGGCTCCGGCCTCGAAGCCCGCTCTGGCCTGGGCATAGTTAGCTCCGGTGTGGCCCATCTGCACCCGTATCCCGGCCTCGCTCAGGAAACGGATGAGGGCCAAAGCGCCAGGCAACTCCGGGGCCAACGTGACCACCTGGATAGGGGCCAGCGACATCAGGTGACGCATTATTCCCAGGTCGGGGGGGATGGTATAGGGCGGCTGTGCGCCCAGCCTACTGGAGTTGATGAAAGGGCCTTCCAGATGTACGCCCAACACCCTGGCCTCGCCGGGGCCGGGATTCTGGATGACCTGGTTGATGCCCGCCAGGGCCGCCTCGAGGTCGCCCAGAGGTGCGGTAACGGTGGTCGCCAGCAGGGCTACCGTCCCGTGCTGGGCATGAAAACGAGCCATCTGGCGGGTAGCCTCTGCCCCCTCCATGCAGTCTGCTCCACCCCCGCCATGAACGTGCAGATCTATAAAGCCCGGCAGAATATAGCCTCCTGGCTGACCTAACGCGGCCTCGACGGCCTCTATGTGGGTGTCCCAGCGAACCCTGCCGGGATAGCTCAGGGTGGGGGTGACCACCGTGCCGCTTAGTTCATTCATAGCCAAATTTCCTCATCGGCAAGCCCTCAACCCGCGCTGGTATCGGCCATCTGGGCATCTAGCCCCTGCTCGGCCCAGTCGGCGACCCCAATCAGACCGGCCTCTGCGCCCAGTTGGGCGGCTTCTATGGGCAAGCTTGGCCCAACCAAGTTTTGTAGGTGCTCGAGATAGGCTTTCCTCAAGCCCAAGCCTCCACCCACCGCGACCCTTTCCAGGCCCAGCACCACCCTCAAGTCGAGCAGCTTTTCGGCCAGCAGTCGGGCACTCTGGTCGAGTTGGTCTGCGGCCTGGGGGTCGGACGAGGCCCGCTCTATTACTTCAGCCGCCCCTTTCCAGCCGCGCTTTCTGGCCCACTCATCGAGGGCTTTGCCAGAAGCCAGGTGCTCGAGAAAGGCTCCGGCGGCTACCCGCGTAAAACCCAGTTCCGAGCCCTGATGCAGCCGATGCTCGAGAATTAGCCCGCTGCCGATGCCTGTCGAAACCGTGACGAAGAGAAAATTGGCGCAGCCCCGCCCGGCCCCAAAGCGGGCCTCACCCCAGGCCGCAGCATCGGCATCGTTGAGCACGAAGATGGGCAGGCGGGTGGCTTGATGCAGCATTTCCTGCAAGTCTAGCTCTGTCCAGGGCAGGGTTTGCTGGTTGGGCGCGGTAACTTTGCCATCTCGCACGGTTCCGGTGGCAGCCACCCCCAGGGCTTTGGCGCCGGGCAGAAATAATCGCAGCAGCTCGAGGGCCACCGATAGCACGACCTGGGGGCTTCGGTCTTGTGGGGTGGGAGCCTGCCTGCCCTGTAATATCCGACCCTCCTGCACCGATGCCGCTAACAGCTTGGTTCCACCGATGTCGAGGGCGGCGATCATCCCTCACCCCCCACAAGGGGAGAGGGCGTTAACCTGACGGGGAAAACCCCGGTGAATAGGCGCGGCCAGGCCAGTTTGGCTCGGCCCAGCTCGAGGCCCACCCCCGGCAAACTGGGCGCGAAGTGTTCCTGCCAGAGCTTTTGCACCAGTGGGGTCATGTGCTGCTGAAGATGCATCTCGGCCCCCAGTTTGAAATCGCCCAAATCGAAGGGGTCGGGAGGCCGACCGAGTTCTTCGCTCAGCGCCTGGTGTACCTCGGCCCGCACCCGTCCCTGGTAAAGCCAGTCGTCCACCAGGCGCGAGAAGTTGGCCTCGGCCAGGGCTATGCCGTCGGAACCGTGCAGAGCACAGACTCCGGTAGCGATGGCACTACCCAGGGTATTTCCGGCGGTATTCCAGGCTGCATAGCCAGCCAGTTTTGCCGGATGGATGGCTTGCAGCAGCAGCTTGGTAAAGCGGTTTTCTGCTCCGTTGGCATAGGCTACGTCTGCGACGGCGATTCTTCGGCCCGCGATTTCGTCCTCCCGGAGGCGGTCTACAAACTCAGGCAGGTTGCGCGCGGCGGTATCTACATGAACCAGGTCGGGTTCGCGGTGGCCCTGGCGGTGAGCAGGCGCATTGACCGCGAGCACAAAATCGGCCTGGTTCACCTCCGGTACTCGGGCGCAGCCCGCCGCTCGCAAATGGGCCTTGAGCAGTTCTCCCAGTGGGCGGTCTTCGTAGAGCATTTCGGCTTGTTCGGCTAACCCACTGGGGTAGCGCACGAACACCTTGGGCTTAGGCCCTGAGGGGTCAACCAAAGCCCGTGCCAGCAGGGTTGCCGCAACCTCATCGGCACCAGGATAGACCTCGACTCGAGGCCACAAACCGAGTTCGTCCACTCTGGCCTCGAGCCGCCTCCTATCCCTCGCTGCCAGGCCATAGGGCGCGGTGTCGTCGAGGGTCAGACTAAGATGCTCGAGCACACCTTGGTTCAATAAATCTATGGCGGCCTGGTGCAGGGCGTGATTGCGCTCGCGGGTCGCCAGCCAATCCTCCAAAACCTTGGGCGGTACGGCGATGCGGGCATGGTCGAGTTCGCTTTGCGACCCACCGCGCTCCACGCGGTCTATCCACTCCGAAACCTTGCGCAGCCCCGCCCCCCACTGACCGTAGTACGGTTTTTCCTCGAGCGGGTCGTTGTCGTGGGCCACCCGCACGATTACCCCGTAGGCCAGAATCCGCAGGCTGGGATTATCCCGCTTGAGTTGGTGCAGCACCTCGAGCCGCCCCAGCACGTCCTCCAGGCTATCCGAGACCCGCCGAGCTGGAATCATCCCGCCCAGGGTAAGGGTTTCCAGGGTGAGGAGGGCAACCTCGGCGGTGGGGGCCTCGAGGCGTAGCCAGTCGGCAATCGCAGCGGTGTCTCCGGGTTCGTTGAGATGATTCAAGATTTCCAGTGGCGGCGAGACCATTTCCACACCGGCCAGCCTGGCGAGCTGGTGGGGCAGCTCGAGGGTCGGCGGGCGGGTGTCACAGGGCAACAACAGGACGCGCATTAGGGTTCTCCTGGTCTTGTGCCCAGCCCAAGGGGTTGTGGACGATGTATTCGCGGATGGCCTTTAGTTCGTCCTCGTTGCGCAGGATGCGTTCGTAATAATTGCGCTGCCAAGGGCGTTTGTCGAAGGTAGGCCAGCCACTGTTTTTGATGCCGGAAATATACCGATGGGTAGTCAGGGATTTGAATGCACCCACCACATCCCCCAACGTAGGGGCGATCCCTTGTGGTCGCCCTTCAATCTGCAAGGCGTGTAGGGCTGGCACAAGACCCGCCCCTACACCGGTATCGCTACGGATTATGATTCCGTGAACGTGGTTCGGTATTACCACAAACGCATCCAATGAGATGAAGGGGAACCTCTCCCGTAAACCCTCCCACACCCCTACCACCATCCGCTCGGCATCGGTCAGGCACACTTCCCCATCTCGCACATCACCCCATAAACATTCCCGCTTCTGCACACGCACCGTCACAAAAAAGGCTCCTGCCGAGGCATAATCAAACCCCTTCAGCCGAACCGAACGGCGCTGCGGCGGGTCATAGCTCATCCCTTCACTGCCCCCTCGAGGCCGCGCATGAAGAAGCGCTGGGCCAGCAGAAACACCAGCAGAATCGGCAGCATCATCACCATAGCCCCGGCAGCCACGTTGAAGGGGTCGTAGTTGAACTGCCCTTTGAGCGTGAGCACCGCTACCGAAAGGGGATACAGGTCTTGGTTGGTAATCAGGGCCAGGGAGGGCCAGAAATAGGTGTTCCAGATGCCCACCAGGGTAAAGATGCCCAGCGCCGTGAGCGAGGGCAGCGAGAGCGGAATCATGATGCGGCTCAATATCTGCATCTCGCTGGCCCCGTCAATGCGGGCGGCTTCCAGCAGGGTGGCGGGAATTGCCAGATAGGCTTGGCGCATCACGAAGATACCGAAGGCGGTGGAGATGATGGGAACCACTACCCCCCAATAGGTTCCCAAAATATGCAGGTCGCGCAGGGTCAGCACGTTGACGATAAAGCTGGTCTCTTGGGGCAGCACCAGCGTGGCCAGAATGGCCCCGAAGATAAGGTTTTTGAGCGGGAAGTTGAGCCGGGCCAGGGGGTAGGCCGCCAGCGCCGAGACCAGCAAGGTTCCCACTACCGTCAGGCCCGCAATCGCTACCGAGTTCCAGAGGTATTTGCCCAGCTTGAAGGTGTTGAACACCTCCACGAAGTTGGAGAGGGTCAGGTGGCGGGGCAGCAGACTGGCCGGGAAACTGTAGATGCTGATGCCACTGGCCACGGTTTTGTCGGTGATGGAGATAGCCAGCGTCCAGAAAAAAGGGAACACCGCGAAAACAAAAATTGCCAGCAGCACAGCATAAGTCCAGAGTGTGCCGAAGGTCTTGCGAACCACGGCTCGAGCCCGCATCTGACGGGCCTGGGCTTCTTGGTCAGGTCTCATGCGCCCTCACCTCCACTCTCGCGGGTCAGGCGAAAGTTCAGGTAGGAAAGCACGAAACCCACCAAAGCAATCACCAAGCCCGCCGCCGAGGCCACGCCGTAGTTGAAATCCAGCCCGAAAGCCTTGCTATAGACGTACATCAGCCCGGTATAGGTGCTGTTGAGCGGTCCACCATTGGTGAAAACGATGATTTCCTCGAGCACCCGAATCGCTGCCAGCGTGGAAATCAGGCTGCATAGCAAGATGGTAGGGCGCATCAGGGGAACCGTAATCCGCCAGAAAATCTGCGACCTGGAAGCTCCGTCCAAAGTGGCGGCCTCCTCGAGTTCGGCGGGTATGCCCTGTAACCCCGCCAAATAGAGCACCATGTAGTAGCCAAAACCCTTCCAGAAGGTCACGAACATGATGGCCCAGATGGCGGTATCGGTGTTGAGCAAATAGCCAAAAGCACTGCTTTTTTGCAAAAGGTGCAAAGCCTCGAGGCTCCAGTTAATCAGCCCGTCCTTGGCGTAAATCCAGTCCCACATCACCGCCGCCAGCGAGATAGAAGTGATTACGGGAATGTAGTAGCTGGCCCGGAAAAAGGCTATGAAGGGGAGCTTCTGGTTGACCAGCACCGCCACCGCTAGTGAAACCAGTTGCAACACTGGAACCACCGCCAGGTATTTGAGCGAGTTCAAAAGGCCGGTCTGAAACAGGGGGTCGGCAAAAACTGTGTGGAAGTTCTCGAGGCCCACCCATCTTGGGGCATTATGTGCGCCAAAATCGGCGGCGGTGTAGTGGCTAAAGCCCAGATAGGCCCCGTAAATTACCGGATAAAAGGTAAACACCCCCATCAGGATGAGGGCCGGGAAGAGCATCCCGTAGGCGATAAAGGTAGTGGCAGCGCGGGTCATAAGCGGGGGGTCGGGTGTAGAGGAAAACAAGGGCCAAAGGTGAAAGGCCAACTCCTATTGCGGTTCTCCGACTTTTGCCGCTAGGGGCAGCAAAATATCAAACTGGCACAGCAAATGTACTCGAGCCATCCCAAGATTCTTTCCGAAAACCGCTGTAGAACTTACTTTTGACCTTTTTGCCTTTTCCACTTTTCACCTTCCCATTGGTGGTTGCCGTTCCCGACACCGACCCTACTTGGCGTTGGCGTTCCAGCAGGTTACGGCATCGTCCAGGGCTTGCTGGGCGGTTTTCTTGCCCAAGAAGGCGGCTTCGATGTTGTCGTTGAAGTTCTTGTAGACGGCCTGGGTATTCTTGGGGGGCTTGAAGCCAGGGTTAATCAGGCGGCCCGCTCCGGCTACGCGGCTGGTGGCGATGTCAATGGGGTCGGTGGATTTGGCCTTGGGCTGGAGGATGGGGTCTATCTCTGAGCCGATGGAGGTGGGCACGATGGGAACCACATTGGCGAACTTAGCTTGGTTGGTCTTGTCGCTCATAAAGAGCGCGAACAAAGCCGCCTGGCTGGGATGCTGCGAAGCCTTGGGAATCACCAAATCGAAAGCTCCACCGGTCTGCACTTTGGCCGCGCCCAAGGGAGCATCCACCACTTTGGTCTTGCTATAGATGTCCTTGTTGGCATCCTTCACCCGGTTTAGGGACTGCGGCCCCCCTACGATAAAAGCCACCTTGCCCTGGCTGTAGAGTTCGTTGGTGAGCTGGAAAGCCTCCTTGCGCAAGAGGTCTTGGGGGATTACGTCGGCTTTCATGAGGTCAACGAACTTTTGCAGCAGTGCGGCGTGGGCGGGGGTATTGAAGGCAGCTTTGCCGTCCTTGTCGTAGATGGGGAGGCCCTCGAGGTAAAACTGACCCAAAAAGCTGGCCCCGTTGGGGTCTTTGACCGAGGGCAACCAGCCATAGGCTCCGGTTTTCTGCTTGACGACTTTGGAAGCGTTCAGCAACTCACTCAGGGTCTTGATCTTGCTCACGTCCAAGCCCGCTTTGGCCACGAGTTCGGTGTTGTACATCATCACTCCCTGGTCTACGTAGCCATACCAGGGATAGCCATAAATTTGCCCGTTCACGGTGAAGATATTGAGCACGTTGGGCCAGTACAACTGCTTGAGCTGGGCTACCGGGGTGAAGTCGGTTACGGGGCGCAGCAACCCGGCCTGTGCGGCGGCAAAGGTGGAGTCTTGCCAGAAGTTGACCACGTCGGGAGCCTGACCCAGGGCAATCTGGGCCTGGAAGTCGCGCTCGATGGTGTCCTGTTTATCTACGTGCTTGACGGTGATGTTGGGATATTTGGCCTGAAAATCCTTGATGACCCCATCAATAAAAGGGTCAAACTTGGGGCTTAGATACCAGGTCCAGAACTCAATCTGAACCGGTTTCTGCTGGGCCAGGGCTCCCAGCGATAGGGCCATTAGTGTGACAGCCAAAAGCTTTTTGAACATTACTATCCTCCTCTAGAACCTGCTAACGGGTCTGGCCCGATGTAGCCTAGAACCTTAACCGCAAGGAGAGGTCGCAAGTCACAGGTCTCAGGTCAAAACCAGGGTTTCCAACATCTGATCTGCCACAAAGCTCTTGCAACCAACCGTAAACGGTGAACGCTCAACACACTCAGTAATTCCTGTCCGACACAGCCGCTGCCGTCCTCGAGATGAACTCCTGCGATTCCTTGCGGCGCAAAGCCACCAGGGTATAGAGCAAGTCCAGCACCAGCAACTGGCCCATCTTGGCAGTGACTGAGCCGCCGGTGAGCGGGCTTTCGGCCACCGAGGTGATGAGGGTCAGGTCGGCAGCACGGGCTACCGGGCTTTTGAGGCGCTGGGTAATGGCCAGGGTTTTGGCCCCGGAGCGGCGGGCGGTCTCGAGGGCCTTCACGGTGTCTATGGTGGTTCCCGAGCGGGTGATGGCGATGGCGAGGGCCTCCGGGCCGAGGGTAGCCGCCGACATGGCCGCCATGTGGGGGTCGGCGTAGCCTTGGGTGGCGTAGCCCAGCCGCAAAAACTTGTAGGCGAAGTCCTGGGCGGTTACACCCGAAGCCCCTACCCCGTAGATGTCTATGCGACGGGCCTTGAGGATGAGCTTTACCGCCTCCGAAACCGCGTTCAAGTCGAGCAGGCTGCGGGTGTCCTCGAGGGCCTGACGGGCGTGGTGGATGACGTACTCGAGGGCTTCCTCGGGGGTTTGTGGGTCATCCTGGGGTGAAAGCCCCACCGGGCTCACCGCCAAGTCGGAGGCCAGAGCCAGCTTGAAATCCTGAAAGCCGCTAAAACCCAAATCGCGGCAGAAGCGAATTACGCTGGCTTCGGAGGAACCTGAGCCATCCGCCACTTCCACCACCGTCTGGTAGAGCAGCTTTTGGGGGTCGCCTTGCACGTAGTCGGCAATCTTGCGCAGGGCTGGGGTCATGCCAGCGCCCAAGCTGCGCAAAGAGGCCAGGGCTCCGTTAGGCATGGGAAGCTCCAGGATGAAGGATGGGTTCAAAGCTCCATCCTTTATCCTTTGTCCTTTGGCCTCTATCCATCATCGCGCCACCTTCTCCAGCGCGTCCACAAAGGACTTGGTGAGCAGCTCAATACGGGTCAAGGCGGTTCCCACCGTGACCGCGAAAGCTCCGGCCTCGAGCGCCTTTTTAGCTTCTTCCGGGGTGCCGATGCGGCCCTCGGCAATCACCCGAACCCCGCGCCCGGAAAGCTCGCGCACCATCCCCAGGTCTGGCCCCGCCAGCTTGGGCGAATATTCGGTGTAGCCCGACAGGGTTGAACCCACCAAATCCGCGCCCAGGCGGTGGGCCTCTAGGCCCTCCTCGAGGGTCGAGCAGTCGGCCATCACCAGGCAGCCCTGCGCGTGAACGGCCTCGACCAGAGTTTTTATCGCCACCGGGCGCGGGCGCGAAGTGGCATCGAAGGCGACGATATCGGCTCCCCTGGTGGCCAAACCCTCCACATCAGACAGCTCTGGGGTGATGTAAACCGCAGAGTGGGGCACTTCCCGCTTGACTAACCCGATGATGGGCAACTCGGTCACGCCCCGCACCGCTTCAAGGTCAGCCAGACTCTCGATGCGCAGGCCCACCGCTCCGCCTGCTTGGGTGGCTCGAGCCAAGGCTGCCACCAAATATGGCTCGTCCAGAGGCCCGCCCCGCACCGGCTGGCAAGAGGCAATCAGGCCGTGGCGCAGGTGCTCGAGAATCGCTGAGATTGACTTCGACACTTGAACTCCTTTGAAGTTTTACTCTATTGAAAAAACTATAATATGAAGTAACATTTTGTCAAGACTCTTGGAGGTAGTATGAAAAACCCCCGGCAAACTGCGGCGAGAATGATGATGGTGGACATTCCTGGCCCCAAGCTCGAGCCTCCGACCCGCCAACATCTCGAGCGGTACATGTTTGGCGGGGTCTGCTTGTTTAGGCGCAACATCCAAAATCCCGCTCAGGTGCGTCAGTTGACCGATGATTTGCGAAGTATCCTCGGCCCGGACGTGCTCATCGCTATAGACCAGGAGGGTGGTGCGGTGCAAAGAGTGCTCGAACTGGCCCTCTCGCCCGCCCCGATGGCCCTGGGCGCGGTTGGGAAGGTGAAAACTTCTCAGGCGGTGGGCGCAGCCGTAGGGCGGGGACTAATTTCCCTGGGCATCAACTGGAACTTCGCCCCTTCGCTGGACGTGAACACCGACCCCCGCAACCCGGTCATCGGCGACAGGAGTTTTGGCAGTGAGCCTCAAAAAGTCGCTCGGCTAGCTCTGGCTTGGGCCAAGGGTTTGGAGAGCGCGGGCGTGATGGCTTCGGTCAAGCATTTTCCGGGGCACGGCGATACCGCGCTGGACACCCACCTGGATTTGCCGACGGTCAACAAAAGCCAGGAAGCCTTGGAGCGCACCGAGCTTTTGCCCTTTCGCAAGGCCGCACAAGCCGGGATTGGCTCGGTGATGAGTGCTCACATCATCTTTCCGGCTTTCGATACAAAGAACCCGGCCACCCTCTCGCGCAAAATCCTTACTGGTTTGCTGCGTGAAGACCTAGGCTATGGCGGAATCATCGTGACCGATGCGCTGGACATGCAGGCCATCACCAAGAAGTATTCGGTAGGTGAAGCTGCCGCCAAGAGTATCGCGGCTGGGGCCGACCTGATTTTGTCGCTGGGCCAGCCCGAGGTTCACATCGCACAGCTCGAGGCCATCGCCGAAGCCCTGGAGAATGGTAAAATCCCTGCTCGGCAAGCCGAAACTAGCCTCGAGCGCCTGTCTCGAGCCGCCCGGCGTTTTCCCGGCCAGCCCCGCCCATACAGCCAAACCCAGCTCGCCAAAGACCGTGCCCTGATGGACGAGGTGGCCCTGAAGAGCATTACCGCTTACCGCAAGCCGGTGCGTCCAGAGGCCAATCAAAAAATCCTTATAGTCTCGGCGGGGATCACTTTTTCGGCGGGGCCATACGGGGAAACTTTGGCGGTGTCGGACTTCGCCAAGCTGCTAAAAAAGCGCTTCCCCAAGGTCTCACAGTGGGTCTACGACCCCAAGAATGCAGGGGAATATCAGAAGAAACTCGCAGAAATAGCCACCAAAGCCGATTTTCTGTTGATGGTTTCGGTGGGCCGGGAGCCGCTGAAGAAGGCCGAGGCCGATTTGCTGCTCCAGGCCTTCAAACTCGGCAAACCTGCGGTTCACGTCGCGCTGTGGAACCCCTATCACCTCCTGAGCCTGAAAAAGCCCGCCTTCGTGACCTATGGCTTTCGCGTACCAACCCTCGGGGCGCTGGTTAGCGTACTGGCCGGTGCAGAGGCTACGGGGAAACTGCCCTTCAAGACTCGGGAGCCTTCCCTCGACCTCTAGGGTTAGATTGACCGCGCGGTGGTCATTTCCGATCCATAACGTTTTTGAACCGTTAGCGTGTCGGTAAGCTAGCTTTAGCTGCGGCTGCCGTGGTGGCACTGACCTCGCCCGAGTATGGCCCAAATCCGAAGGCGTTTTGTGCCCGCAGCCGATAGGTGTAAGTGGTGCTCGCGGTCAGGCCGATGTCGGTAAAGGTGGTGGCATCAAACCTCAGCGCACGCACCGCCGCATATGTGCCCGAGCCCGTTTTGCGCTCGAGGCTGTACCCGCTCACGCTGCCGCCGTTGGCCGGGGTAGTGGCGGCCGTCCAGGAGAGGGCGATGGTGCTGGAAGACTGGGTGCTGGCCTGGAGGTTGTCGGGGGCGGTGGGAACCGAGGGATTGGTGTCATTAGGAGTACAACCGGCGAGTACGAGAAACAAAAGCAACAGGGCTACGGAGAGGTACTGCGGGCGTGGGGATTGAATCTTCATAGTTTCCTCCTTGGTCCGGCTGAACTGAGTACCGCAAGAGATGGGTTTTGTTGCCTATACTGGTGGCTTCATCGGGCTGCCTCCTTGACCCTCCTCGGGGACACTTTTGGCAGCGATGGCAACTTCGGAGGCGACCTTACGCACCTCTCGAGTCTTGTTGAACACCTCCCATACCTTGGCTCCCCCGATGATGGCCGCAGCGTAAGTACCCATGAACCCGAACAGCCAGCCAAAAAATGTGAATGCCCAGATCAGCACAAGGGTCAGCAACCACAGGGCGAGGATAGCCAGACCCAAGTTCATGACTAACTCTCCAAAACCGACCTTCCCCCGAAAGAAATCCCGTACTGTAGCCACACAAAACAGCCCCAGCAGAAGGCTGAACACGATCCCCCAAAACCCAGACGCGAAGCCTTTAATGAACGCGTAGGCAAAGGCAGGCAGAATCTTCAGAAACCCGGCCCCGTAATCACACAGCTTCCCGAAGAGCGGGTCACTTTTACCGCTGTTCCCAAACAGCCCGGCCACACCCACCGCCTTGCTGTTGTAGTCGCTAAGGCACTCCACAAAGTTCGTAGGTATCTGCACGCCTTTGAGCCCAGTGACCGCCGAGAGGCTGAGTCGCTGAAGCTCCCCGTGGTTCTCGGCCGAATACGCCAGCACGATGATGACGATAGGGAGCACCAGCAGGGCAACCCTCAAATTTCGTGAGCCTAGGAATTTCTCGAGCATTGTTCTCTCCTTTCACGCAAATAGCTGAACCGCGATGCTCTAAGTCCAAAGGTGGTGGCCTCGAGGTGCGGCCCACCGTCGGAAGAGTGCAAATGCCGCCAGGGTGAGCATCATGGACGACCTCGAGCCAGCTTCCCGAATTGCCGGGCCGGTAGGAGCAACGTTGAGCTGAAAGCGGTCGGTTTGGGCATGGCAACTCCTCCTTTGGCTTCTCCATTCCCGAAGATGACCCCAGTGTGCAAAACCGCCTCCGATCAAACCCCGATCAGCCTCCGAGTGGCTGTGGCTCTTGAACCGGGCTTGTTCGGGAAGTCTGGATACAATGGGCCATGCTGCGCACGCTGGGCGGTCTGAGGCTGGAAGGCTCGAGCTTCGGGCGCAGCAAGCCCTTGCTGCTGCTGGCCTACCTGGCATTGGAAGGGGCTAAAACCCGCCGCGAGTTGGCCGACCTGTTCTATCTGGATGCCAAAGACCCGCGCGACAGCCTCTCCACGGCCCTGGGCTACCTCAAGCGCGAAGCGAGCGCCGTCGAGGCCGATGCTCAAAAGGTTTGGACAAGCCAAGAGTGCGATGCCCCAAAGCTATTGCAGTTACTAGACGGGGGGCAGCTTGGGGGCGGCCTCGAGCTGTACCAGGGCGCTTTTCTGGCGGGGGTGGATTTGCTGCTGGGGGAGGAACTCGAGGAGTGGGTTTACCAGACCCGCGAGTTGCTGGCCGGAAGGGTGCGCGAGACCCGGCTTCAACTGGGGGAAAAGGCCCTAGCCAAAGGCCGCTACGAGGTAGCCGCCCGCCACGCCGAGGCCGCGTATGGGCTTGGGGGTGCTCCCGAACTGGATCCCGAAGACCTGAAACGGCTCTACCCGCTGCTGTATCTGGGCAAGAGCCTGCTGGCTGGGGCTTTGCGACGAGAGGCCGAAGGCTTTGGCATCGCCCTGGAGGTCAAGGAACCCGCCCCAGAGCCGATACCCGCCCAGCCGGTTCGCAACAACCTGCCCCTGCAGACCACCTCCTTCGTGGGGCGCGACCCGGAGCTGCTCGAGGTGGCCCGCCTGCTGGGAAGCCCCGAGCAGCGCCTGCTCACGCTGCACGGGTTGGGGGGTGCAGGCAAGACTCGGCTGGCTCTACAGGTGGCCCATCAGCAGCTCGAGGACAGTGCTTTCACCGATGGGGTTTTCTTCGTGGCGTTGGATGCCATCAGCACGCTCGAGGCGATTCCTTTAGCCATCGCCGAAGCTCTGGTTATCGGCCTGCAAGCCCCGGAGAACCCGCTCGCCCAAATTCAGCAGGCCATCGGTGAGCAACATATCCTGCTGGTGCTGGACAACTTCGAGCACCTGGTGGAAGGTGCCACCTCGCTCGTGGCCCTGTTGGCGGCTTGCCCCAACCTGAAGGCCCTGGTAACTTCGCGGGAGCGGCTGGGTGTGGCAGAGGAGTGGGTTTTTCCACTGGGTGGGTTGGGGCTCCCCGGCTCGGAAAGCCGTTTTGAAGATGCCCCCTACAGCGATGCGATGCAGCTTTTCGTGCAGCGGGCCAAGCGGGTCAAACTGGACTTCGCCCTCGAGCCCACTACGCTGCCGCTGGTCTTGAAGATTTGCCGATTGGTCGAGGGCTATCCGCTGGGCCTGGAGCTGGCTGCCGCCTGGGTGCGGATGTTGCCACCTGAGGAAATCGCCCAAGAAATCGAGCGCAATCTGGACTTTCTCAGCTCGGCAGCCCGCAACAGCCCGGCCCGGCAGAGGAGCCTGCGGGCGGTGTTCGAGTCGGCCTGGAATTCGCTCAATCCCAAGGAACAAGCCGCGTTGCGTAAGCTTTCGGTGTTTCGAGGCGGATTCAGACGTGAGGCTGCAGGCGAGGTGATGGGAGCTACTTTGCCCTTGCTGGCGAGCCTGGTGGACAAATCGCTGTTGCGCACTTCGGCCAATGGGCGTTATGACCGCCACGCGCTGCTGTATGGGTACATGCAGGAAAAACTGGCGGAGCATCCCGAGGAACAGCAGCAAACCCGTGATCTTCACGCTGCGTTTTTCCTCAAGTTTGCCGAACACGCTAATGGAGAGCTGAGCGGGGACGAACAAGCCCTGTGGCTGGGTCGTCTGGGGGAAGAACACGATAACCTGCAGGCCGCGCTGGAGTGGGTTTTGTCGCAATCCGAGGCCGAAATCGCCTTACGTATAACCCGCGCCTTGAGCCGCTTTTGGGATATTCGCGGGCACTTCGCCGAAGGCCGGGCTTGGCTGGTCAAGGCCCTGGCCCTGCCCGCGCCGGAGCTAAAAGACTTACGAGCCAGAGCCCTCAACGGGGTGGGCGTAATCGCCAAGGATCAGGGCGATTTTGCTGCCGCCAAGGTTTATCTCGAGGAGAGCCTGGCCTTGCACGGCGAGCTTGGCAGCCGTAGCCCCCGTGCCGTCACCTTAAACAACCTGGGTGTTTTGGCCTATCAGCAAAACGACTACCTTACCGCTCAGGAATACTACCGGCAGAGCCTGAGCATCCTGCGCGAACTGGACAACCCCGGCGGGGTGGCCTACGTGCTGCAAAACCTGGGCAACCTGGCCCACGATTTGGGTGAATACGCCTTGGCCCGGCAGTATAAGGAGGAAAGCCTGGAAATCTCGCGCCAGCTCGAGGATGGCGTGGGAATCGCAATTGCGCTGGCGAACCTGAGCATCACCGCGATCGAGCAGGGGGAGTATGGGGCTGTGCGGGGGCAGCTCGAGGAAAGCCTCAAGCTCAGCTTAGTGCTGGGTGACAGCAACGGCATCGCCACCGCTAAACAGCTTTTAGGGTACATGGCTTTTCTACGAGGGGAGAGTGAAGAAGCTAATTTGCGGCTGGAGGAATGTCAAAAACTCTTCCGTCAAACCGGTGACAAGATGGGGCTTTCTTCCACCCTATTGATGCTGGGCGAGGTACAGCTGCAAAACGATTTGGTCGGAGCCAATGCGCTTTTCCAGGAAGCCTTGTCTTTGCTCGAACAGCTCAAGCAGCCCAAAGGCACAGCGACAGCACTGGAAAAACTGGCCGCCGTTGCGGCAAAAGCAGGTCGGTGGGCGCAGGGTGTGCATCTCTATGCAGCAGCCAGCCGCTTGCGCGAGCAGTTCAAAACCCCGTTGCCACCGAGCGAGCAAGCCAGGTATCAGCGTACGTTGAATGCTTTGCGTGAGGGGTTGGACAAAAAAAATTTTGACTCGAGTTGGGCTATAGGCCAGCGCTGGACGCTCGAGGAGGCGGTGGGGAAGGCGCTCGAGCCTACGGCTTTAGCAGGCAGTAAACTCCATCCGCCCACGCCCTTTGAATGAGGCCCTGGTGCAAGTCCTGGCTGGGGCTAGAGGCAGGCTGCCCTGACCGAGGGCAATTGTTTTGCCGCTAGCTATCGGCTATAAGCTATAAGCTATAGGCTTTCTCCATGAAAGCCATCCGCGTCCACCAAACCGGCGGCCCCGAGGTCATGAGGCTCGAGGATATCCCTATCCCCACCCCCGCACCAGGACAAGCCCTGGTAAAAGTCCAGGCTGTCGGGGTCAACTTTATTGACATCTACAAGCGTTCTGGACTTTACAAGACAACCCTGCCCTTCATCCTGGGCGAGGAGGCTTCGGGGGTGGTGGAGGCAGTAGGAGACGGTGTTAGCAGCGTCCGACCCGGCGACAAGGTGGTGTACGCCAATATCTTGGGAGCCTACGCCGAATATGTGGCTGTTGCCGCTGACAAGCTGGTGAAGATTCCCGAGTTGCTGGACTTCAAAATCGCCGCCGCTGCCATGCTTCAGGGCATGACCGCGCACTATCTGGTGTATAGCACCTACCCGCTAAAAGCCGGGGAGACCTGCATCATTCACGCGGGAGCTGGTGGGGTTGGGCTACTGCTGATTCAGATGGCGAAGATGCGGGGGGCAACCGTGATTTCTACCGCCGGTAGCGAAGCAAAACGTGCTCTGGCAAAAGGAGTGGGGGCTAATTACGTGCTGCCCTACGAGGGTTTTTCGGAAAAGATCAAAGAGCTAACCGGTGGCAAAAAAGTGGATGTGGTATACGACACTGTAGGCAAAGCTACTTGGGAAGGCAGCTTAGACAGCCTGCGGGTGCGGGGAATGATGGTCTTGTGCGGACAGTCGAGTGGGCCGGTGCCTGCTTTCGACCCGCAGATTCTCAACCAGAAGGGCGGGCTATTCCTGACCCGGCCCTCGCTGTGGCAGTACACCCAGACCAGGGAAGAGCTGGAATGGCGAGCCTCGGAGGTAATGGGCTGGGCCGCCCAGGGCCAACTAAAGGTACATATCGGAGCCGAGTTCCCCCTGGCAGGAGCAGCAGAAGCCCTGCAAAAACTGCAAGGACGCGAGACCACCGGCAAGGTGTTGCTAATCCCCTGAACTCGAGGTTTTTGCGAGATTATGGCGGTTTTCATAATGGCGCTCTTCAAAATAAACGAGCTGTTGTAGGGGCAGACACAGGGGCCTGCCCGGTACTCTCCGGCAGCCGTGGGGCTGCTTTACAGACGGGGTTTTGTGGCCTGTGGGGGGTGAGGGCAACCACGGGGGGTTGCCCCTACCAAAGCCCCATAATCTTGAAGACGGTTAAGAGCTTCAATCCCCCCCTCCCTCACTTTGGAGCGGCCTAAGCTTTGTTGTGGGAGGCTTCTGGGGGCTGTAGGGAAAACAGCTCGTTTTGGCGCACGAAAGCCAGCATGAAATGGCTCAGCAGGGTCATTTGGGTCTTGTGGGCCAGGGTGGCCTGATGTTTGAGTTGGATTTCTTCAGCCTCGAGGGGCAGCACTTCCCAGGACAGACGATGACCCCTGGGGGGAATCTCGAGCGGCAGTTCGGCTTTGTAGCCTTTGGGTAGGGGCCATTCGGCTCCCCCATGCACCACCCAGTAAGTGATCTTGTGGAGTTCTCCGCGCTCACCCATCACCCGTTGGGTCAGCTCTGCGGTGCCCTGGTGGTCGGGGTGAGCATCTACTGGGCTAGGGCACAGGATATGATCCGGCTTGACCTTATCCAATACGGCCTGGAAATCTTTTTGCAGGTTGGCTCCGGTAAAGGTAGCTCCGGGGCTCAGGGCCTGGCTGTAGGGAACGCTGTCCACGTCGGTGAGGGGTGAGCGGTAGGGTTGATTGAAATAGCTGCTCTGCATGGGCAGCAGGCCCCTATCGGGGTAGCCCAAAAAGAAAGTGCGCTCAGGGGGTATGCCCAGGATTTGAGCCGCCTCGAGGGCTTCGCCCATGCGCGTCTGCCCCAGCTCGAGCGCGGCCTGACCTTTGGGATGGAGGGTGTGCTCTACCATTACCGCATCCCACTCGAAACCGTCTCCGCTGGTCAGCCACAGGATATACACCTCGAGGCCCGCTTTGTGGGCTTTTTGAATCAGCCCGCCACAAGCCAGCACCTCGTCGTCGGGGTGTGGAGCCAACACCAGTACCCGTTTCCCCAGTTGGGCCTGCTCCAACATCGGCAAGTGCCCCAAACGGCGGGTATATGAAGCCTTGTAAAAGCGGCTGAATATCCCTGGCGCATTGATGACCACGAAGGCCACAACTAGGATAATGACTATCCAGAGCCACATTCTCTGGATAGTATAGGGCTTTTGGGGTCAGGTAGAAGGTGACTGGCGGCCCAGCCTGGGATAATTCAGGAAAAATAGCAATCCTATAGCCATCAGCAGCGCCGAGAAAATATAGGGATACTCCGGGTGTAGGCCGTATAGCGAGGTTCCGATCACCGGCCCCAGCATCCGCCCCAGGGCCTGAGCCGAACTCGAGAGCCCTGCCACCGACCCCTGCTCGTCGTCGGATACCGCCAGCGACTGCGCTGCCGAAACCCCCGGCCCGGCGAAGGCTCCACCCGCGCCTAGCAGTACCAGGGCAGCCGTCAGCAGCGGGAAGGATTTCGCCCCCACCAGTCCCAAATAGCCCAGCAGCGCGAGCGGCAGCCCCACCGCCAGCAGCCTGCGCGGCGACCACTTGAGCAGCCTCACCACGAAACCTTGGATAAACACCGCCACCAAGCCGAACGCCACGAGCGCGATGCCCACCATCTGCGCGGTGCGCTCAGGACTCAGGGCCAGCCGGTCTTGGTAGTAAAAGGCCACCGTCTGCTCCATCGCCACCGACGAGAGATTGACAATAAGCCCCAGCAACAGAATCGGCCAGATGCGCGGATCCGTCCAGAACAGCTTGGGCGGCGTGGCCGGGCGGGCTTCGGTCTTGCGCGACTCAGGCAGCACGAAGTACACGAACAGCGCGTTGAGCAAGGCCAAACTTGCCGAGAAAATCACCGGTACCAACAGCCCCAACCCCGAAAGCGCTCCTCCAATCGCCGGGCCAAATATGACTCCCAGCCCGAAAGCTGCGCCCAGCAGGGCAAAGTTCTGGGTGCGCTTTTCCCTCGAGGTGATATCGGCTAGATAGGCTTGGGCGGTGGGCAACGTAGCCGAAGAAAAAGCCCCACCCAAAAGCCTGCTAGCCAGCATTAGCCCGCACACCGGTAGGC
>JADEYI010000564.1_pt1 | contig 47182 bp, 36 predicted proteins | sample 8542331 | NCBI WGS metagenome assembly JADEYI01 (sample SAMN16510988, study PRJNA670497) | mine drainage metagenome | isolation source: biofilm near Copperflume 1 | place: Germany: Marsberg coppermine Kilianstollen | collected 2018-02 | reverse complement strand
TATAGAGCAATCTCGACGAGCGCCGAAACGGCGCACCTTGTTATAGAACTGGTTGATGCTTTTCACTGGACGCCCGTTAACGACTACTGACTGAAAGCCAGGTTTGTTTGAGGTTAGCGCAACCAGATTATTCATGCCAATATCTATGCCAGCGTAGTACGCAGGGTTGACCGGGGCTTGTTTCACCTCTTTCTCGTAGACCACTTCAACCACGTAAAAGCCCTTGCGCGGCACAATGCGTACTTGATCGATGTCTTCTTGCCTTGTTTTCACCACGATGGGTAGCAGGGATGGTTGAACAAGTCCACGCTTCAAGCCTTTTTTGCTCATCGCCTGGATGGTGTACACGAGGATGTTCCGGCCTTCGGTTTTGTGCTTGTACTTTGGCAACTTGGGACGTCCTAAGAACTTTGACGGGTCTTCGTTGTAGGCTTCCAGCGCCTCAAAGAAAGATTTCCAGTTGCGATCAAGCACCATCAAGATTTGCTGACTGACCTTTGCGGGCAGTGCTTTGTACGCTTCATGGGACTGCATACGACGCTGTATCTCGTTGTAGTTGAGGTACTTGCCTTCGTGGATAAAGGATTGACGTATCTCATACAATGCCGCATTGTACAGGTTCTTTGACCTAAAGGCCGCTTCATCGATGATGGCATAGCGCGGGTCATTCTTGTCAATCACATGTTGCTCAACGAGCTGCATCGTTTTCACCTCCTTCCTCTGTTGTACCTGTATCTCGAATGCACCGCATCGTCAACTGTCTTCGATGTCCGTGTGCTTCAACTGCTCGTGCAGCGAGATGAAGAGCCGATAGGTCTCATCGCTGTCCAGGTGGAACCCATTCTCCGCCAGATAAGGCGTCTGCTCCTCATTGGCAAGCAGATCAATGCTCCCATCACTCATGAGCAAGAGGGTATGCCGTCCTAAATCGAGTTCATCGAGGATGGAGATGCTTTCCTGTCCAGTCAGCGCCAGTTTTAAGGTGTCGTCTCGGTCTGCCGTGACACACGTTCGCTTCACAGCGTCCTGGTAATCTTCGATTTTCATGGGTGTTCCTTTCGTGCTAGTGGCCGCCTCCCAGTGCAAAGAGTTCTTCGTGATCGGCTATATCAAAGCAGTCCAACAACCTTTCGATGGTATCAAACTCCTGGATACATTCACCGATGGCGTACTCACCAACGAGTAACACAACCGTAGCTTGGAGAGTGCAATCCTGCTTTTGTACTGCGGTCACTTCCACTCTGAGCGGGTAGATAAAGGTGAACTTTTCCACGTTCAATAGCTTTAGCTCTGCAATGGTATACAACTCTCTCATGCTTGCATCTCCTGGTCTAAGTAACTTTCTCGGTCAACGGTTATATCTTTGCTTCCTGCTCGTAGGAGCATGACTAGATCGTCTCTGAGCCGCTTTACCGCTTCGCGCACCTGGGGCGGTGGGACACTCTGACCTGTGAGATACCGCGCAAGCTCTAACATCTCACAGAGTACGTATTGCCGTTGGCCTTTCGTTAGCTGTCGTCTCATCTGTATCACCTATTCGGGAAGGAACTTTTTGCCTGTTGCTAACAGGTGATAGTCATGCTGCGTGTCCAGCCACGCAAAGCAAACTTGCTCTTTGGTATCTGGTTGTATCTTCAGCTTGTGGGCTGGCTGCGTCCAATCACACAAGGTTTTCACCTTACGTAACCACATCCCCGCTTGTACCAGTGTCGGAACGGTGTTTTGCAAGAGCAACGTACCAGAGGCGATATGCACAAGGCCGTAGTCTTCCCAACCCAACGGTTGATACCAGACTCGTTGAATAGCGAGTCCAGTGCCGATACATTCGATGGCGTCCACTTCCCAATACTTCCTTCCTTGACACATGACGGTATGTTCATGGTTGCGTATGCAGAAAGGTATCTTCACTCGGATCGGGCGGTATCGCTGGTTCATAGGGTTCTCTCCTGCTGGTCTACCCTACAAGCACTAAAAAATTGATATACATAGCTGGCGGTAAGGTACTTGGGATATTTGCGTATGAGATAACACCTGTCTGTAAGAGAACCTTTCGCGCTTTCGCTGGACTGTCTCCTTCTATGCTATGCGCGAGCAGCTCTTGGTAGTCTGGTGAGAAGGTGTAGGCCCACTTCCCGTTTATGGTAACGGACACAGGCGAAACACTCTGTACAGTTGTCTGAACGCTGCCTACGAGATGATAGGTAGCGGCTGGCTGCGTCTGCGTAAATGCGGCGGTGGCCTCTCTGGTGAGTTCATCCTGGCTGTAGGCGATTGCCGAGCAGATCTTGCTCGTCTTCACCGTCACCGTCTGTGCTTCCTGGCCGAGGCCATGATCGGCGGTGGTGGTCGTGTGACAGTTGGTAGGTTGCGCTTGCTCACCTGGGCGCACCGGAAATGCAGTCGTGAACGCTGTAGCAAGAGTCTGTTGTACCGTCGAGGTCAAGCTGTCAACGTCGCTTTGCCCGACTGCCTTGTAGGTTCGGGCATCTCTGCCGCCTGTAAAGGCTTGCAGGTTCTTGACAAACAAGCTGCTAGAAACCGTTCCGTTAATATCGAAGCTGTGAATGTTACTCGTAGCTCCTGCTCGTATCGTTGTAGCGGGTATGGTTGCCTGTCCGAAACTAGGCGGCTGTGCTGCGGGAATGGTAATGCTTTGATCTGTCGAAACTTGTAGTGAGTCTGCACCTGTAAACACGGTTCCTCTGGGCACTGTCTGAGGGTTCGCGTTACCATTGTAAAAAGTCAGGATTCCTGTAGCAGCCTGGGCTTCCTGATGGCCGTGTCCAGTGGTCGGGGCGGTTACTGATCTGGTGATGGTGATGGGCGCGAGTGTGCGGGTCGGGACGTCAAGCGTTGCGGTGATGCTTGCGGGTCTTGCCTTCGCATACACAATCACCAACGTATGGGGATAGGTGATAGCAAGGTAAGCACTTCCAAAAAGACCAAAGCACAACACGCAGACAAGAAAACCTATCTCCAACACATCTGCAATGGTGAATGTTCCCGTTTTCCTGGATGTGCTCTTGACAAGCGGCTGCGTGTCAATTTCTGCAACCGCATTGAGAAAGATTTCTTCGGGATCGTCGTCAGTGTCGTCAACCGTAACAAGAGAGACAGGTGTCAATGGTTGGCTTTGTGGGCCTGCTTGAGGCACTCCCTCTATCTCGTTCTCTCGCTCTGTCGCTTGCATCTCTCACCTCTTGATAAAATGGGGCGGCATTGCTGCCGCCTTACCTACTGCTGCTGTTGTGATGCTGAAACAAACCGTTTACCGTCATTGAGATAGACAATAACCTGATCGAGAATATGGAGCTGCATATCAGGCTTTCCATCTCCATTCACATCATCAAAAGTCAAGGTAACGGGCGTCAAGTCCTGCCCGTCTCCGACTAGCGTCGGGCCAGAGTACATGACTGACTTTGACGTGTCGCCGCCCGGGATTTCAATAACGACAACATGACGGTTCAAGTTCTCAACAATAAAATGGGTCTTATGCGTTGCGTTGTCGTTGTGACCGACAACTACGTCATACTGTGCTGTTCGAGGGCGTCCATACGTCCAATCGTTTGTTTGCGTGGTCCACCAACTTCCTAGCCAACTCAAGGCCATAAAGCCGAGGAGCATCACGATCATGCAAAGTCCAATGATAGTGACAAAACGTCCAGCATCGAGCCGTCGTTGAGGAAGAACCCGTGTGCGCTCCGGTAGCATCGTTGTCTGGTTGCTGCGAGAACGGTCATAACGTACTGCACTGGTATGCGGTTTTGGTCGTGTCCAGGCGTCGTCGATTTCTTCTTCATCGATCTGGTCAGGTCTGCGTCGGTGTTCTTCCGTCTGCCTGTTGGTGCGTAGCTTGATCGGGCTTCCCGGGGTGCCGTTCCATTGTTTGGACATTACTACTTCCTTTCTCCGTTCACATCGTCAAGAAAGTCGGCTGCTTGCCGGAGGGTCATTTCACCCTCAACAACGTGTCCTAACAAGCGTTGAACTTGCTGCTGCTGCCAGTGGCATTTACAGTTCTGATTGGTGCAAAAGGGACGTTCAAGAGAGTGAATGAAGTAGATAGGAACGGGGGTAAACGGAAGTGCAGTATCCGTCACTTGTGGGGCAAGTGCCGTAAGTTCCGTAAGCTGCAAGAGGTGAAATGGTGTGCTGCCTTGCATATGTCCTCTCTCTGAATTGACAGGGCAAGGCTCGTAGCGTATACTAAAGCTAGACCTTAGCCCGTCCTGGCAGCAAAAACGGCATAATAAGCCGTCTCGCTGCCACTGTGACAACAACTCACTACAAGGGACGGTCAATTTTATGTTTTGAACCGCTTCGCTTGGTAGGTAGGGCAGTTCTCAACATGCGCGAAAAAAGGTCTATTGTGGGACGCCTGGGTAACTGGGCGTCTTGCATCACCTCCTTTAGTAGCGTACCTGTAGCCCGTCGATGTCACGGACTTGAATGTTTCTCCCTAGAGCCTCGCTAAGTGCTTCGGCTATTAACCTTGCTGTCTTTGCATAAATACGCTGTCCAGCTTCCGCGTTACGGATGGTCTGAGCATCAACATTAGCAGCTTTGGCAAGTTCAGGGATTCCCATTGGTACGCTCTCTCTTAACTCTTGCAATGTCATACGTACACGCTCCCTAAAAAAACAATCTCTAGGAAGTATACACGAACTTGCGCGAAGTTTGAAGAGGATTTGAGGCCAATTTTTGCAGATTTTGGTGCTGTGAGAAAATTCTAATCTTTGCTTCCAATTGTCTGAACATAGAGACCACCCCAGAAGATTAGCATCTATTCCTGGTATTCGTGATCGGCGGTGATATGGAGTGCTGGCGTTGGATTCTGCTTGCTAGATCTCTCGTTGACGTTGCCAGCACCGAGTAGCTTCCTCCGATAAGTGCTGTATATGGTATCTGAAAATTCCCTAGAAAAAACCTGCAATAGAACGAAAGAAACAGGCCGCGCTCTGGACGCGGCAAGCACTGCCCGATTGGTCTCAATTGATTAAGAACGCTCTCCTGTGGCGCGAGGACTGCCGAAATGAGCAGGTAAATAATGAAGCCACTCTCGCGGAAACAAAGCGGTTCGTGGACTTTGTTCGAGAACAGATTGCTGCTGAATAATGGGACCCGCTGTACAAAAAATTGTTCAGGCCAGGCATTGCCCGACCTGAACAAGTAACACGTTCGACAAAAGCAACTACGCCAGGAAATGGCGTGCTTACGCGCGTTCGGCGGCTCGCGTGATGGCGCGTTTCGCCATCACGGTTGCCATTTGAGCGCGGTACTCTTTGGAGCCGTGAATGTCCGCGACTATCTCAAGGCCATGGGCGGCGTGGCTGGCGGCTTCGGCTATGGTCGCCGCGTCCAGCTTTTTGCCGACCAGCGCGGCTTCGACCGCGCTTGCGCGGGTGGGTTTGACCGACGCGCCGGTAATCACCACGCTGGCCGCAGTGCAGACGCCACTGCCATCCTGTGTGATGACGGCGGCGCAGCCTACAACGGCGTAATGAGAGGCTTTGTTCGCCAGCTTCTCATAGGCGCTGCCGGTGCGCGGTGCGGGTTTGGCGAAGCGAATCTCAGTAATCACCTCGCCCGGTTTCAGGTCGGTCTCAAAGAGGTCCTTGAAGAAGTTGTCCGCGCTGATAGTGCGGGCGCCGTCCGGCCCGCGCGTGACGATGGTTGCCCTGAGCGCCAGCACCATGCCGGGGGTGTCCGCCGCCGGGTCGGAGTGTGCCACGCTGCCGCCGATAGTGCCGCGATTGCGCACCTGCTGGTCGCCGATCTCGGAGATGCCTTCGGGCAACAGGGCGAAGTTTTGCGCGATGATGTCCGAACGCTGGAGCGTGACGTAGGTGGTCATCGCGCCAACGGTCACGGTATCGCCCACTTCGCGAATGTATGACAATCCCGTGATGCGTCCAAGATCGATAAGATGCGTGGGTTGCGCCATGCGTAGCTTCATGGTCGGGAGCAGGCTATGACCACCCGCCAGGAATTTGGCGTCGTTGCCGTGTTGTTGCATGAGCGCAATGGCGTCATCCACCGATTGCGCGACATGGTACTCGAATTCTGCTGGTATCATACTACGTTCTCCTTTAGGGCGTCGTGTGCCGCGCCCTTACTTCTGATGGATGACCTTCCATATTTTTTCCGAAGTATACGGCATATCGAGGTGAGCTACACCGAGCGCATCTATAACAGCGTTGGCAACTGCTGGCGTTGAACCGATGGTGCCAGCCTCGCCTACGCCCTTCACACCGATTGGATTGACCGTTGTGGGTGTGACGGTGGAAGCGAGTTCGAAGTGCGGCAACTCGGAAGCAAGCGGCATGGCGTAGTCCATCAAGGTCGCTGTCAGGAGCTGTCCGTCATCGCCGTAGATCACGCCCTCGATCATCGCCTGTCCTATGCCTTGCGCAAGGCCACCGTGAACCTGTCCTTCGACAAGCATTGGATTGATCTGGCGTCCGCAGTCATCAACAGCGATCATGCGCGTGAGTTCAACGTGGCCGGTCTCTTTGTCGATTTCAACCACGCTGATGTGCGTGCCGAATGGGAAGGTGCAAGCTTCGGGTTCCCAGAAGACAGTCGTCTCAAGCCCCGGCTCAATGCTGGGGTGCAGCGTGTTCGATGTATTGGCTGTTGCCGCGACATCGGCAAAGGACACAGATTTCTGGGGCGAACCGGCTACAGAGAACTTCCCATCCTCGAGTGTCACATCGGAAGGGCTGGCTTCCAGTATGTGAGAGGCAATTTGCTTCATCTTCTCCTTCAGCCTCACAGCAGCAGCGTAGGCTGCTGAGCCTCCAACGGCGGTGGTGCGGCTGCCATACGTGCCACGCCCTTCGGGAGTTGAGTCGGTATCGCCATGCATGACGATGACCTGATCGGGCGAAATGCTGAATTCGTCGGCCACGATTTGCGCGAAAGTGGTTTCTTCGCCCTGCCCATGCGGCGAGGAGCCAGTATAGAGCATCACAGTGCCGCTCTGCTCAACACGGATACGCGCGCTTTCATAGAGACCGATGGGCGCGCTGCCTTTTGGTCCGAAGCCGCAAATCTCGATATAGGAAGAGAGGCCAATGCCCATCAGCTTGCCCTCGGCGCGTTTCTGCGCCTGCTCTGCGCGTAGGGACTGGTAGCCTGCCAGGCTGAGCGCTTTATCCAGGGCCGCTTCGTAGTTGCCGCTATCGTAGACCGCGCCGGCGGCGGATTTGTAAGGGAACTGATCGGGCTGGATGAAGTTCAATCGGCGCACCTCAGCCGGGTCTTTGCCCAGTTCTCGTGCCACCAGGTCGATAGCCCGCTCCGTGATGAAGGTCGCTTCCGGGCGACCCGCGCCGCGATAGGCGTCGGTGGGAGCCTTATTGGTGAAAACGATGTCGGCGCTGAGGTGAATATTCTTGATGTCGTAGGCTCCGCAGGACACCGGGAAGCCGAAGGCAATCATAATCACGTCGGTAAAGAGCTGGCAATAGGCACCAAGATCAGAGATGCCATGCACTTTCAGACCAGTAATTTTGCCTTCTTTGGTGGCAGCGACCTCGACATAGTCTACCTGGTCGCGCCCATGCACAGTGACGGCAATGTTCTCACTGCGGTCTTCGATCCATTTCACGGGCTTGCCAAGCTTCCGCGCGGCAACAGCAGCAATCATCTCTTCAGGATAGATATCGATTTTGCTGCCGAAGCCACCTCCAACTTCAGGCACAATGACGTGTACCTGGTGCTGCGGGTGTCCAATCAGCGCCGCCAGGATATTGCGCAGGATATGCGGATTCTGAGAAGAAGCCCACACAGTGAGGGTTTTGCTGGATTTGTTGTAGTCGGCTACGACGCCGCGTGTTTCCATCGAGTTTGGCGCGAGTCGCTGATTGTACATGCGCTGCTTGATAACGATTCCGCCATCAGCTATCGTTTGCGCGAAGACCTTATCAATTTCATCTGTAGGCGGATGCATGCCGAAGGCAACGTTGGTGCCGAACTCCTCATACAACAATGGCGCGCCGGGTTGCATAGCCGCTTCGATGTCAATGGCGGCTGGCAGTGGCTCGTAATCAACTTCGATCAGGTCACGCGCATCGCGGGCGACATAACGATCATGCGCGATGACAACGGCGACAGGGTCGCCAAAGAAGCGTACCTTCCCACTGGCGAGCGGGCCATGCAGACCCATGCCATTCGCGATTTCTCCCAGCGGGACGGCAATAGCTACGGTACCAATATCAGTAAAATCGGCGGCTGTGTAGACGGCTTTAACGCCGGGATGTTTCTTCGCGGCTTCGGTGTTGATGCTGTTGATGCGGGCGTGCCCGTAGGGGCTGCGCAGGATCGCCATATGCAGCATACCTGACAGTTTGATATCATCAACATAGGTCGCCTGACCGGTAATCAGACGGGGGTCTTCACGCCGCTTGATCGGCGTGCCAATTGAGGCTGCTATACCCATAGTGTCAGCTTACCCTTTCTCAACGCGCTTGAACGGAATCGCGTATGCTTCCCGCCACAGTGCATTGTCCCACATACTATTCACCTGCTCCGACCGGCTCTGAAGCGTTGGTTCGCATATGCTCGGCGGCATACTGCACGGCGCGCACGATATTCTGGTAGCCGGTGCAGCGACAGATGTTGCCTTCGAGAGCTTTGCGAATCTCGGTATCAGTGGGGGTGGGATTGTTCTTCAGAAGTTGGGCGGAGGCCATAATCATACCGGGCGTGCAGAAGCCGCATTGCAGGCCATGTTTCTCCCAGAAGCCTTCCTGCAGGGGATGCAGGTTGCCGTCGGTTGCCAGTCCTTCAATGGTGGTGATGCTGCTTCCATCGGCTTGCACTGCCAGGACGGTGCAGGCTTTGACAGCTTCGCCATTGATATCAACAACACACGCGCCGCACTGGGAAGTATCACAGCCAATGTGGGTTCCGGTGAGGTCTAATTCCTCGCGTAAATAGTGAACCAGCAACATTCGAGGTTCTACGTGTGAATGGTGTTGCTCCCCATTCACCGTTACGGTGATTTCGCGCTTCATCGTCAAAATGGTACCTGCCTTCCTTTAAACGTGTGCAAACTTCGTCGTTTCTGTACCGTACCATCTCTACAGGTATGCTTCAGGAACCTTGCTCCCTGCAAAGACCTAACAGCACTTCGCGCCGCCAGCGCGGTCAAATTCCCTCTCTGCGCCTCCTTTACTACAGTGTAAGACTTATACTCCTCTTCATAAGAAGCATCCTGAAAAATGCCTATTCTTATGAGATGGATACGCTGGAGAGATACACCTGGATGCCATTTTCGGGTAAGTATAGCTTCTTTGCTTCTCCTGGCACCGGGCGGTACTCTTCTCCTTATAAAAGGTGGCTAACGAAATAAAGCGTATCATACGTAATCAAGCATGTCAATTGCGCAGCTAACGAGTTCAGATTAATTTACAAACTGGTACATTCTTTACAGATATCGTACACTATACACTAACTAAAATGTTTGTAATCGAGGAGGGACTATGCATCGTAGATCGCCCGTTATTCATCCGGGGTTAATGACAGACCTGTATCACCCGGACTCGGCCTTTGTCTCGTGGCGCGCAGGACGTAACGGTTTGACAACCTTTGATCTCTATACCCGCGTAGCTCCCTTTGGCGGCGCATATTTGCTGGTGGCGGGCATTGAGAATGCCCTGGAATTTGCGCAATCTTTTCGTTATACTCCTGAAGACCTGCGTTTCCTGGCGCAAATTCGCGACTATGACGCGGCTTTTCTGGATGAACTGGCCGACTTGCGTTTTACAGGCGAGATTCTTGCTTTTCCTGAAGGGTCGATTGCCTTCCCGAACGAGCCAATACTGCGCGTTACCGCGCCGTTTCGCGAAGCGATCCTGTTAGAGGCTGGCTTGCTCAGCGCCATTAACCTGTCGACCTTGATTGCTACCAAAGCTTCGCGTATCGTCTTTGCCGCCGAACAGGGCGGAGTAAAGCGGCGCGTGGCTGAATTTGCCTTCCGCCGCGCCCAGGAACCGCTGACTGTGGCACGCGCGGCCTATATTGGAGGGTGTGCCAGTACCTCATTGTTGAATGCGGCCTACGAGTATCGACTTCCCGCTACAGGCACTGTTCCCCATGCCTTGATTGAACTTTTTCCCACCGAAAAAGAGGCCTTTGAAGCCATCGCGGACGCTTACAACCGCTATACCCTGCTGCTCGATACGTATGATCCGCGCCAGGCCATCCATACTGCTATCGAGGTTGCGCTGCGTTCGCAGGAATCGCTGGGCCATACGCTGGCAGGCGTGCGCCTTGATAGCGGTGATATCGTTGCGGATAGCCTTTATATTCGGGAGCAGCTGGATAGCGCTGATCTGCGACAGGTGCGCATCCTTGCCAGTGGAGACCTTGACGAGTGGAAGATCGATGCCCTGTTAAAAGCCGGAGCGGCCATTGACTCGTTTGGCGTCGGCACAGCCCTGGGCAGCGGCGCGGGATCGGCTGAACGCGACATCGAGGGCGGCGCGCTCGGTGCGGTCTACAAAGAAGTGTGGCATGTGGATGAGGAAGGCAGCGAATTTCCGAAAGTCAAGATCGCGGGCGTGAAATCGACCTGGCCTGGAAAAAAAGAAGTCTACCGTCACCCTAACTGGCAGGAAGATATTCTGCAACTGGCCTCTGAACCGCGCCCGGATAACTACCATCGAATGCTGCGCCCCGTCATGCGCAACGGCGAGATCATCCCTGGCAGCCTGCCGCCCCTTTCAGAGATTCGCGAACTGGCGCAGCAGAACCTGCAAGCTTTACCCGAACGGTATCACATCCTGACCCCCCATGAGGCGTATCCAGTTCGCTTCAGTGAGGCCTTACAAGCGTTGCGCAAGCAAGCCATGCAATCAATCGCCGGAAATAGCATTTAAGTAATTGACGTGTTATTTATGTATATTAAGTGAACATTAAATAATATTAGAATAAACTTAAAGTAGTTATTGTTGACTTGTGAAGTAACTGCTTCTTTCGGTATTCTTAGCATGATACCTTACCAGGTATGCTATCGTGCTACCTGAAGAATATAGAAGGAGTAAACTTCATGGAAAACATTGGTGTATCCATTGTTAACGCTCTGAATGATGCTGTGAGGCTCATTCTGACGTTCATCCCGCGCGTGATTGGCTTTATCGTCATACTTGTCGTAGGGTTAATTATTGCCACGCTGGTGAGCAAGACTTTAACCCTCGTTCTTCGCAAAGTCGGCTTTGACCGCATGGCGAATCGCATTGGCCTGACGCGCTTTGAACAGCGCATGAACATTAAGATGGACCCGGCAGGAGTTCTGGGCAAGATCGTGTACTGGTTCATCCTGTTGATCTTCCTCATTCCTGCCGCCGATGCGCTGGGCGTCCCCGCCGTCAGTAATATCCTCAACTCGCTGGTTGCCTACATTCCGAATGTGTTTGTAGCCATCCTGGTGCTGTTCCTGGGTTCGTTGTTTGCGACCTTCGTGGCCGACATTGTTCGTGGGACTGTAGCAACTGCGAAAATAGGCAGTCCCACTGTCTTTGCAGCCATCGCGCGCTGGGCCATTATCGGCTTTGCGGCATTGATTGCTCTCGAACAATTGCAGATCGCCCCTTCGCTCATCAATGAACTCTTTGGAGGCGTTGTATTAGCCGTAGCTATTGCGTTTGCCCTGGCCTTCGGTCTTGGTGGCCAGGATGCGGCCCGTCGCTGGCTGGCTCGTGGTGAAAGTACCGTCACCACTGCTGCCGCGCAGGTGAGCGCGCAGCAGATTCGGGATAATGCGCAAAATGGGATGAGGCAGTCCGAGCAAGCTCGCATGCAACAACAAGCCCAGGCTCAGATGTATCAGCAGCAAGCTCAGGACATGACGCAGCCGTATCAGGCCCCGCAGGCTCAGCCTTACCCACAACAGCAGCCATATGCTCCGGCTCCTGATGGAATGCCGCCTGTAGAGCCGGGTACGTATGATCCACGCAACCCCCGTTAGTTGCCTGGTTGTTTTCTGATTAGCAGGCTGGATCAATTCCTCGGAGAGTAGTAATCTGCTCTCCGAGGAATTTTTCATTCGGATGTACCGGCAGTGATTACCTTTTCGGGATAGGTCGGGTATAATAGCATCTAACCCCGGGTAATCCAAATCTGAGTATACACGTAAAACAAAACAGGAGCAGACTTGTCGTTCTCCACTCATCTCCGGTGTCAGGCGCAGAAGGAGTAGTGATTTGACCGAAATCCTCAAACACACACGCAGTATTTGTTCGACATGTGGCGAAATTGTTCCAGCAACGTATGAAGTGCGACAGAACGAGCAAGTCTTCTACACGCGCACGTGTCCCACACATGGAGTCGTCGATACTGACCTGGGGAATCACGCGGCGTTCTATCGTAAGTCGTTCGACGTTGAAAAGGTCATGATAGCGCGTTATGGGGATGGCGGCGATACAGATATATCCAAAGGGCTTTCTCCTTTCCCTCTGCGCAAACCCGCCGGATTGGCAATACTGGAAGTGACCGAACGTTGCAACCTCACCTGCCCCATGTGCTACGCCTTTTCCAGTCCCGCGGAGCGCGATTACACGCTGGCAGAGATCGAAACGCGCCTCGATCAATTAATTGCTATCGAGGGCAAGGGTATTTCATTGCAGATATCTGGCGGCGAGCCATCGGTGCGCAAGGACCTGGATATCATCGCGGCGATGGTCAAGCGCAAGGGCTTCGGCCAGCTTGAAATGGTAAGCAACGGCATCCGCCTGGCGCGCGAACCCGATTTTGCCGAAAAGCTGGTCAAATGGGGCTTCACCTCGGTCTACCTGCAATTCGACAGCACGCGCCCGGCGGATATTCAGAAGTTGCGCGGCGAGGATTTGTGGGAGGTGCGCGTCAAGGCTATCGCGGCGCTGGAGCGCGTCAAACTTCCCTCTACACTGGCCGTTTCGCTATATGACGGGTTGAATAGCGACCAGATTCAGCAGGTCGTGCATTTTGCCTGGCAGCATCCCGATACCGTGTGCGCCATCGCATTTCAGGCCGCCACTCCCTTTGGACGTTTCGAGGTCAACAACAGCGACGAAAACGACCAGGCCACGCGAGAAACGCGCGCGCCGCGCAAGTTGCGTATGCCCGAAATTCTCGAACTGATCGAAGATCAGACAGGCATCTCGCAAGATTTGTTCTTTCCGGTGGGCGAGGGTTCGCCGCTCTGCAACACCTTCTCGCTGCTCAAGTATACCAGAGACGGCTACAAGCCCATTGCTCCCAAATTTACGCTCAAAGAGTTCATGGACGTGATGGGGCCGCGCCCAAATATGACGCTACGCATGCTCACACGCGGGCGCGCAGCCATTCTGCCACAAATCGTCTCCAATATTGGCGGAAGCCTCAAACTGATGAAAACGCTGTGGCCGCATATCGGCTCCGACCCCTCGTTCTGGACCAGCAGCAAGACGCTGACCCTCTTCGTCAAGCCGTTCATGGATGAGAGCGACATCGACATGAGCCGCATTGAACGCTGCTGCTTCCACAATGCTTCTCCACGCGGCGTAATGTCCTTCTGCGCCCTCAACGCCAGGTTGCGTCCGGCGCAGCCACACGCCAGCGAAAGCGCGTTCGTGCCCTTGCCCACGCGCCGCGTCAAGGAATCGGGAGTTCCCGCAAATTAGGAGATTCCCATATGCGTTTCTCGATCATCATGCCCGTGTTGAACGAAGAGGCGGTGCTTGAACAGCAGCTGTGTCAGCTAGCGCGGGTATGCGCCCGGTATGATTGCGAAGTGCTGGTTGTCGATGGCGGCAGCGAAGATGCGACGGTCGCCATCGCGCGGCGTTTTGGGCGGGTCATTTCCTCGCCGCGTGGGCGAGCGACGCAGATGAACGCGGGCGCGGCTGAGGCTACAGGTGGCATCTTCATCTTCCTACACGCTGACTCGACACTGCCGGATGATGCATTCGTGGCTATCGAACGCGCCTGCTCTGTGCCCGGCGTGGTAGGCGGCGCGTTTCGCCTGTGTTTTAATTGTTCCCACCTCGCTTACCGGTTGGTAGCAAAGGCTACCAACCTGCGTTCGCGCTGGCGCGGCATTTACACGGGCGACCAGGCATATTTTGTGCGAGCCGAAAGCTTTCAGGCCATCGGTGGCTTTCCCGATATGGCGTTGATGGAAGATTTGGAGATCATCACGCGCCTGCGTGCAACCGGCAGGCTGGTTCTGCTTCCCCACTATGTCACGACTTCGGCGCGTCGCCACATGAAAGCCGGTCTTGTGCGCAGCGTGCTCTTTATGTGGTATCTGCGCACCCTGTATAGATTCGGCGTCTCGCCGGAGCAGTTGCAGCGCAAATATGTGGATGTGCGATGAGCCTATCCATCACTACCTGCGCAAAGTTCACCCCGCGAAATACGAATAGCTCTGGTTCCCAGTGCGCTGATGCAATTGCTCAAATTTTCATGATAGTGTATGATGTGGAACATGCTAGACCCGAAAAGTACAATATCGAGTGGAAATTTTGCATGAACTCAGAACAGGCCAGTACTGATCCGACCCTTCCTCTTACAGGGCAGACCGCGCAACCAGAAAACAATACAACCGAAACGCCGGCGTTCCTACTTGTGCAGGACGATGAGCAAGACGCGGATGAATTGCCTGCGGAAATGCCGGTGATCTGGACGCCACGTTTCATCGTCTTGTTTGCTGTGACGCTGGCGCTTGGGTTGAGCCTGGAAAGCCTCATTACACAGGCCTGGGCGATTCGCTGGTTTACGGGTACATGGGTATTTCTGGGACATATTGCGCTGGTGAGCGCGAGCTGGATAACCTTGCTGTTGACCTCACGCTCGCGCTGGATGCGTTTCGGGGCCATATTTGGCTTAATCTGCACCTTGTTTATCGCGCTCAATATCATTATTCAGGCGATACTATTTCAACCTTCAAATTATCTGCTGGCGCGAGTCAACGTCGTTACTTTTCTTGCGCTGCCTGCTTGTTATATCTGTCTTACCATAGATCGTCTGCCCATGAGTCGCTGGGATGCCTGGTTGCTTGGTCTGACCCCTATTCTAGGGATTGTTCTGCTCGTTCCAGTGTACATCTTGAGGTCTGATCGCTCGTTGGCTGGTCTGGAAAATAGTATCTCGGTTGTCGCGCTGGTTGTCAGTACGCTTCTCTGGTGGATGCGTCCAACATGCTGGAGGAATGCGCCCGGTCCAACCTTCCTATTTGGTTTTGTCCCCATACTCTTGCTCATGCTGGATGTTGTCTATGTCGGCAATGGTTCCTTCATATTTTTCCCCGTACATGTGACGCTGAACGCCTCCGCCACCCTTGGTTCAAGAGAAACGGTCTTCTTTTTTTCGCAGGCGCTGTTGTTGTGTCTCCTACTGGGTATCATGCGGCTCATCAAATCTGAAAAGATAAAGTAGCCAGGGTGATCCTCGCGGGTACTCCTGGCCTTCACATTACACATCAATAACTATTCCAGGAATGTGCTGAAACCGGCCCTTTGTTTCACCTAATCAATCACTCTCGGCCTGTTTATTTACATAGAGTTCCAAAAACTCAGGTAAATAGACAAGGAGAAATCGAATACATGGTAGTATTGCGTACCCCGGTCCGAAAGGTCATTTTCTTCACGCTCATCTTGCTCGTAGTGGGTGTCTTGCTGGTATTTTTGATGGTGGTTCGCGACTTTCTTGCGCCAACACATACCGCGCCTGCCTCTTCTTCAAGTGTTTCCACGAGCAATACCAACGCGAATGCGGCGGCTACCGCTGTTGCGTATATGAAGCTGGTAAAGATTGTCGGCCAGCCTACGGTCAAAATCGTTTCAGGGACCACTTTCGAGGCAGATGGACAGATCAAAAATGTCGGTACTTCTCAGCATGATATTACTTTGAAGATTACTTTACTCGATTCATCCGGTCGCGTTGTTGGCACCGCGACTCGTCTGGTGGAGAACGTAAAAAGTGGCGCGACGGCCAACTATGCCATACAGGGGACAGCTTCGCAATCGAGTTGGTCCAGCGTCGAAGTCGCTGTCATCAAAGTGAGCTAGAAAATCATATGTCCCTGGCAAGGCGACACCACGCCGCAGTCACATTGTGTGTCCTGCCATCATTATTCCTGCGGGCGGTACTCTCCGTTGATATGCTCGAAGCGCGGTCGATAGCGCGTGGAGTGGTAATCGTCGGGGTTTACACGGCGCGCAGGCCAGTTTTTGCCAGGAATATCGGTCAAGATGAAAGCGTCGTTGCGGTGCGCGGCGATCACCCCGTGTTTTCCCTTTTCTACCGCGTTCATAACCACGTTGGCATAAAAGATCGCCATGTGCTTGTCGTACACCTCTGGCTCGCCACTGCGCAGGAAGTACGTTAAGTCAATGGGCAAAAAGCGGATGCCGGGCAGACGTGTAGAAAGTTGATCGGCCAGGAACTCGGCGATGTTGACCTTTTTACGATGGCCGTAAGCATCCGGCTCGCCCGTCTCTGGCACTGGCACGCCCAGGTTCGCCCCCTCGGACATCACAATGGTCGAATAATTGTTTGGGTTTTGTCTATCCTCGAGTACCAGTTTTGCCAGCGCATCGATATCGGAAGGAACCTCCGGGATCAGGCAGCGGTCGGTCCAGGTGACTACTGCTGTTTCGAGGGCGGTAAAACCGGCATCGCGCCCGAACATGCGAAAGAGCACCGTTTCGCTGTGCGACCCCGCGGTCGAGCGGATGCGGTTGATGAACTCCGCCGCCCTGCTGATAGCTGTTTGAAAACCAATGCAGTAGTCTGTGCCATGCACATCGTTATCCATGGTTTTGGGGATGCCCCACACCGGCACGTCATGAGTGGCTAGCACTGCTCCATAGCTCAGTGTATCATCGCCTCCAATCACAACCAGCCCGTCCAATCCCAGAAAATCCAGGTTTGCCAGCACCTCGCGAGTCAGATCAACACGCTCATCCTCTGCGTGACCCTGGCCGTAATGCGCCAGGTGCTGCGGTAAATCTCCCACGCGCATTTTCGCTGGATTGGTGCGCGTTGATTGCAATACCGTGCCGCCCGTTCTGTCGATGGAGCGCGTGTTCAGACGATTAAGTGGCATAAGGTAGTTATTTTCCCAGGTCTGCGGGTCATCAGCGTCGAAAATAAGTTCATCGCGGCTGCGCGAGCGATCAAGAAAGGTAATCCCTTGCCACCCGGCACGCAGTCCGGTGATGGTAACGCTCATTGATGCGGCGCGGTAGACAAGCGCCTTGATTGCGGCATTCAGCCCTGGTACGTCTCCACCGCCCGTCAGGACGCCAAGCGCGCGCACAGGTTTTGATACATGTGTGAGCATTTTTTTCTCCCTGGCATTTTCTCTAGAGAAAAGCATACCACAAGAGTTCAAACAATGATATCTTATTTTAGATAGCTCTGGAGATGCTGGTAGATCAATTGGCCCATACCGGCTGTGGGAGTGCCGCGATAGTCGCGGATCAGCAGGGGATAACCGCACTGTGAGCCTTGTACGACCCACGCCCAGGCGGTCCAGCTCACTTGACGAGCATCGAAGTAGGCCAACAACTGGCTCATATATCCAGTTCCGCAGTCATATTGGCCGCTTTCAGTCGATATAACAGGATATGTTTTGCTAATGTTTCCGAAAGCGGTATTCCAGGTGTTGGGCTGTTTTTCCACGTATGGATAGGGGTGGGTATCGTAGACCACGTTTGTTCCCTGTATGGGGAATTTTGTTATCTGGCTTAAGTCGTATCCCCAGTTCATACCCGCCACAAGCACCAGGTTGGTCGCCCCTGTGCCGCGCACCGCGTTGACCAGCGCCTGCATACCGACGCTGTTAAATGTGACGGATTTGGTGCAATTGCAATCCTGCGAATACGAGGTATCGCTGGTGATACAGGCCGAGAGCCAGCAGGCCCAGGTGCCGGGATGTGGCTCATTGAAAAGCTCGAACAATACGTTGGAGTAGGATTTGTATATGGTAGCTACCTGTTGCCAGAAAATCACGCTATCAGCATCAGGCACGGCCCAGGGACCGCCCCCTTGTAGCGATTGCCCGCCAGCGTCCGACCATTGTAAATCGAGTATGACGTTCAATTTGAGCGTGGTCAGCGTATTCACCGTCGAGCTGATGAGCGACTGGTATTGTGCCGCGCTGCACGCTTCCGAGGATTGCCCATTCAGCCAGATGCCCTCGGAGAGCGGCAAGCGCACCGTGTTCGCGCCCCAGTAGGTCACAGAGGAGTTCCCGCTTCCCGACCCCATATAGGCCAGTTCCTGCGCGTCAAAATGTCCGTCGCCCCAACAGTTATATTCCAGGCTGTCGCGCCCGACGCCATGAAACAAATAGCGTTTGCCATCCGCTCCTAAAATAGCGTTCCCTTGCACCGTATAGGGGCCGTTGGCAAAAGCAGAGCCAGTTGCCTGTTTCTTCGCTACTATTGGTTTACTGTATCGCCCAGACCCCTGGCCGCCAGTAAAAGTGTTGCCTGTCGCGTTCTTATTCACTGTGACACGCGCGGACAGCGTTTTCGGTGGTGACGAAACGGGTGAGTGGCTGGCGGCATTCGCGCCTGCAACAGGCGGCGGATTGAACTTGTACACTCCTAGCGCAATGATTGCAAGAATGCAGATACTCAAAATAACTGGTTTGAACAAACGTAGCATGTAGCACAATCCTTAATAGTTCACAAAGATACAGAATGAACAATAGTGATATTTTGTCTACTGCTACAAGTAAACGGCAAAAAAGCAGATATCTTCATACCTGCTTAAAAAATCACAGTTCTATACAGATTCGGTTGACCAGAGTTGTCGAAATTCCTCTGAAGATCTCAATAGTTGTTCGGCGGTTCCTGTAGCTTCGAGTCTCCCTTCTTTCAATAGAAGGATGCGGTCGGCGCGTTGCAGGACAGCGCGGCGATGCGAGACGACCAGGCAGGTGATCCCCTGGCGGTGCGCGAACAGGCGCTCCCAGAGCTGGCTTTCCGTTTCCACGTCGAGCGCGCTGGAGAGGTCATCGAAGACGAGCAATTCCGCCTCGCGTATGAACATACGTGCCGCCGCTACTCGCTGCGCCTGCCCGCCGGAAAGTTTGACGCCTCGCGCCCCGATCGTTGTTTCCAGCCCCTTTTCCAACTGTGTTATATCATGTTCCAGCACGGCTGTATGAAGAGCTGTTGCCAGTGCGCCTTCGTCTTCAACGATGCCGGAAAGGACATTTTCTTTGAGCGTGTCGCTAAAGAGGCGCGGCACCTGGGCGGTGTACGCGCTGCGCGGTGGCACAAAAAACGTCGCTGGATCGGACACTTCCTCTCCGTTCCAACGGATGTCGCCCGCATCTTTGAGGAGCAATCCCAGGACTACTCTCAACAGCGTCGTTTTACCGGAGGCTACCTGGCCCGTAACAACCGTCACGGTTCCGCGCTCTATGCGCAGGTCGATACCTTCTATCCCACGTCCCGTTGTAGGATAGGAATAGCTCAGCCCCGTAGCTTCCAATAAATCAAAGCGCTGAGCGGGCGAGTGGAGGGAAGAAGATGTCTCTGGCAGCTTGCCTGAGAGGTAAAGCGGGTGATGAGTTACCAGGGTGGCGGCGGGCGCGCCTTGCAGCAGTTCCACCATGCGGCGGAAGGCCACGCCCGTTTGTGTGTAGTGAGCTAGAAATGTGCCGAAGAAATGGGTGAAGTCGGTCACGAAGGCCAGATAGTACAGGAATATGGCGAGATCTCCCACGCCGAGTTGCAACGCGCGCATGGATTGCGCCACCAACAAAAGGATAAAACCGGTACCCAGTCCCACGATATTGCTGAAAGTTGAGTTCAGAAGTTGTTCGAGCACTCTGTCTTTAAGCATGGCCGCCCGTCGTTTTTCGTTGAGTGTGTGGAAGCGCGTAACTACGCGCCCTTCCGCTCCCGCGATCTGAATAGCCTGCACTGAGCCGAAGATTTCTCCCAGGAAACTGGTAACTGAGCCGGTAGCCTGACGGCTGGCGGTGCGATACTTTTCCAATCGCTTGCGCATGGCCTGCACCAGTGCCACTACAGCTACCAGGGGCAGAAAGATGCTGAACGTGACGATGACCCTGATTCTGAGCAAGATGAGCAAAGCGACCAGCGCGAACAAGCCCATGCCCATTAAATCAATCGTCCAGTCAACAGCGTGATCTACCTGATCAACATCTTCACGGAAACGGGTGATAGCTTCGCCGGTTGAGCCGGGTACAGCCTGCGCGCCCGGCTGCTCTAAGATGCGCGTGAGCATATTGTGGCGCAAGAGGTTCGTGATCGAGAAACGCAAGCGATTGCTCATGATGCCGCTCGACAGGATCAAGATGGCTTTCACCAGCGCTGTAGCTACAAACAGGGCGATCAGCCCCCAAATCTCAGGCGTGAGATAGCCGCTTTTCGCCAGGGCGTTAAAGAATTGCTGGATAAGCAAACCGGGAATCACCGGGGCGACGGATACGAGAATCCAGAGCGCGGATATGCTGAAATAACGTAATGGCCGGTAACGAATCAAACGCCACATGAAGACAAATGTTTTCATTGCAGTGCCTCCTGTAAACCCGTTTCCAGTAAATGAGCATAATGTGAAGTGGGATCGGAGCGCAAAGCCGCTTGCAAGCCGTGTTCAAGGATGTGTCCATCCTGCAAGACCAGAATCTCATCAGCATATTGCACGGTTGACAGGCGGTGCGCGATGATAATAGCCATTCTGCCCTGCAACAACTTTCGCATGGCCTGTTCCATGATTTGTTCTGTCTTGAGGTCAAGACGCGACGAGGCCTCGTCCAGTATTACCAGGCCGGGATTGGTGAGAAAGACCCGCGCGCAGGCCAGTAGTTGCGATTCTCCAGCGGACAACCCCGCGCCACCTGCGCCAACCTCTGTGTCGAGTCCCTGCGGCAATGTTTCGAACCAGCGCGTCATCCCTACCTCTTTGAGCGCTGCGATGATGTGTGCATCCGCGATGGAAGGGTCGAAGAAGGTCAAATTGTCGCGCACGCTGCCGCGAAAAAGCTGCACCTCCTGTGAGACCATGCCAACGCGCTGCCGTAAATCGTGCAGGCGCGCTGCTTTGAGCGGCACATTTCCTATCGAAATTTCTCCCTCCTGTGGATCGTAGAAGCGCAGCAGTAAGCGTATCAGTGTCGTCTTGCCGCTGCCGGTGCGTCCCAAAAGGCCGAGCACGCGCCCGGGGGCCAGGCGCAGAGTGATATCAAGCAGCACCGGGTCGGTTGCCTGATATCCAAATGTCACATGCTGGAAATCGACAGCTAACGGGCCTGATGGCGCCTGCTCTCCTATTCCGTCTGCCAGAGCAGACTGGATGTGTAATAGCTGCTGAATGCGCTCGATGCCTGCCGCAGCCGCCTGTAACTCCTGGAGTTGATCGCGTATCTGTTCGATGGGTTGTACGATAAGATTGGTGTAGTAAAAGATCAGATAGACCGTACCCAGGGAAATAGTGTGAATGCTCAGTAAGTATGCGCCGATGATAAATGCGACGGCATTACCCATCGCAAAAATCGTCACGATGGTCGTCCATGTGGAGAACCCGGCAACGGCGGATGCGCGCGTGATGGGCAGCCATTTGCGCAAAAACAGGAAGAAGCGGGACATCACATAGCTGTTTGCCCCATTGGCGCGTATCTCTTCGGTACCCTCTAGATGTTCTCCCAGGAAACCAAAGAATTCGGCGCTCTTCTGGCGGTTGGCTACCCAGCGTGGCACAGCATACCTGTGAATAACTGCCAGAATGCCAAGCGCCAGGCAGATAAAGACAACCATGGTCGCGCCCAGCCGCCAATCTATACGAAACAGGAACGCGACGATACCCAGCAAAAGCAGCATGTTGCCAACCAGGTAGATGATGATTTGCGAGAAGAAGTTTGCCAGGGTATCTGCGTCCCCATCGATACGTTCGATCAGCGCTCCCGGCGTATAGGCCTGGTGAAACGTCATGTCCAGGGCGAGACAATGGGCGACCAGGTCTCTGCGCAGCCAGTTGGTGGCTGTCCATGCTACCAGTTCGCTCATGTAGGTTGCGCCAACGGTGATTGCCTGGTTCGCCAGCGCGATGCCCACGAAAAGTCCTCCAATCGCGAGCAAAGTATGGTACGAGCCTCCATAGATGGCGATATCAATAAAGGAACTCAGCAATTGCGGATTAATCAGTTGTAATGCAATGCTGATTAAGAGCAAAATCCCCATCAGCGCCACCTTCGTCCACTGCGGTCGCAGATAGGTATTCAACAAAGCGCGATAACTGCCGCTTGTTTTCTTTGTATTTGAGCGTTGCGAAATCATGCCGCTCTCCTGTTGACTGTCTTCTTCTACTCACCATACTTAAAAGCACAAAAAAACCGTGGGCGCTCATAACTGCCCACGGCTGGTTCTCGATAAACTATGTCAGGTTCAAGTTTCATCATGCATTGAAAAAGGACATAGCATCCCCATGGGCCAATGTCGCAGAGGGCTGCGTGCGTATCCGCGCGCGCAGAATCTCTGCCCACGCACTCGCGCCCTGTAAGCGATACCCATAAAGGATTACCCCTTTCGCTCAAAACCGATACTGGAATGTTGTGCCTTTTATTACTGGACGATGAAAGATTAACATGAACATTAGCAGCCTGTCAAGCGTCTGCGCTCCCTTTAATTCCACCACCAATCGGATGCGTAGCGACAAATGCCGGTTGGCAACCACGTAGAATCGATGGTTGCACCACAGATGTTTAAACAGTCAGAATTATTACCTATTGCAATGAGACCGTAAAAAGAGTAGCATATTTTTGAGTGAAAAGGAAGAGTTGCTAACATCGTAGTTACGACCACTTTAACTTACCTGGTGGATGCGTGCAGAAGAGGAGCAAACGCCAATGAAAAAAACCTCTGCGGCAAAACCGAATTTACGTTTGAAAGAAGAGCGGGAACTGCGTGGTTGGTCACAGAAATATGCCGCCGACGAAATTGGCGCGGACCGTTATTATTTGAGCCGGTGGGAGCATGGTACTGCCTCGCCCAGCCCCTACTACCGTCAAAAACTGTGCGCGGTTTTCGGGAAAAACGCCCGCGAGCTTGGCCTGCTGTCCGACGAAACAGGAAAGGAAGCAGTGTATGATTTCCTTCAGAAAGAGCATATAAGCGAGGAAAGCGCTCACACGAGGTCAACTGGAAGACCGGCCACCATCTATGATCCAACATTACCTGCGCCATTATCCAGATCAGCAAAGCTTATCGGGCGTGACGAGGTGTTCCAACAACTCCGGCAGCAGTTATGCGCGGGAAATGGCCTGGTTCTTACGGCTGTCAATGGATTACCGGGCGTTGGAAAGACCACGCTGGCGGTAGAACTCGCGCACGATGAAGGTATGCTGGCGTATTTTGTTGATGGTGTTTTGTGGGCTGGCCTGGGACCAACTCCCGATGTTTTCGCTATTTTAAACCACTGGGGAACCCTGCCTGGACTGACCGCGCAGCACGCAGCGCGCTTGAAAAGCATCGAAGACTGGTCAAGAGTGCTGCATTCTATGATCGGCCAGCGGCGATTGCTACTGGTAATCGATGACGCGTGGCGCATTGAAGCGGCACTGGCCTTCAAGATTGGCGGTCCGCGCTGCGTGTATCTCGTGACAACGCGCTTCCCCAATATTGCTATGCACTTTACTTCTGGCGCGGGTGAAGCGACCGTCCTGCATGAATTGAGTACGGAAGATGGCATGGCTCTGCTGACCCGCCTGGCTCCCGAAGTAGTAAAAAATGAACCGAAAGGCGCGCGCGCCTTAGTGCGAGCGGTTGGTGGTTTGCCCCTGGCGTTGACGCTCATGGGCAAATACTTGCGCGCGCAGCAGCATGGCGCTCAGCCCCGCCGCATTCGTGCTGCACTCGAACGCCTTCAAACCGCCGGAGAACGCCTGCGTCTCACAGAACCCCTCTCGCTGCTGGAACGTCCTCTTGGCCTGCCCCGTCCATGCCCCTTTCCCTGCAAACAGTCATCGCGTTAAGCGACCGCCAGCTTGAAGAACAGGAACAACTCGCCCTACGCGCGCTCTCCGTCTTCCCGCCCAAACCAGCTAACTTTGGCGAGGAAGCGGCTGTCGCGGTAAGCAATGTGCCCGTCGAAACGCTGGATGTATTAAGCGATGCTGGCTTGCTGGAGAGCAGCGGCCCCGGTCGCTACACGCTCCACCAGACCATCGCCGGTTACGCACGCATCCACTTGCTTGATACGAGCGTTTATAGTCGTATGGCCGATTACTATGCCGCGGTAGTCACACAGCACGCCAGAGACCTTGATCTGCTCGACAAGGAAATCAATAACATTTTTGCTGCGTTAGAGGTAGCCTATACGCACAAGCAATATGCCAGCTACGTTACCTGTGTGAATGCATTCTTCCACTTCCTCTTTACCAGGGGGATCTATGTCGAAGAAACTATGCGTCATATTGAGCAAGCTATTGCGGTATCACGCGAAATGCATGATGACGCTGCGCTTGCCAATGCCCTGGTACATCCAGGCAAGACAGCATACAAGCTGGGCAGTTACGAGCTGGCCGAACAAAGCTTGCTGGAAGGGCAAGAGGTGGCAGAGCGAATCGGCGATCTCTGGCTGCTCAGCGCGGTACTCAACCAATGTGGAGAACTCTATCTGGAAGAGAGTCGCCTCGAGGAGGCGCACGCCGCGTTCCTTGAAGCCGCAACCAGTTCCGCGAAAGGCAACCAGGAGACTGCTGCTTCAGCGTTGTATGGATTGGCTCGTGTTGCCAGCGCGAGCGGAAATAGTGATGAGGCTCGTCAAAAAGGCCAGGAGAGCCTGGCTATCTACGAGTCGATGGGCCATCGTTTGACAGAAACGGTCAAAACCTGGCTAAACAACTTGTAAAGCCCAGGTTTTGACGCTATTACGAGAAAAGTTACTTCTATCCCATCCGAGGGATGGCACCGATCTGTTGATTCAGGTATCACCGGCGTAGCACGTGTGCTATCCTATTGTGATAATTCAGCGCGTCGAGTCAAACTGACCCGTAACCGGCTCCGCTCAGCAGAACCACGTTTCAGTCAAGTGAGGTATCACTTTGCGCTTGCCATAGTCATTGATGGAGCAGGAGAGACACATTTCGCGGCCAGCGCTCGCAAAAGCCAGCGCTTTGATGTGGAAAAAGGTCTCGATGGGGTCCGCCTGCGCCCGCTGGGCTTTTTCCACCAGTACGCTTATGGCCTGCTGCAAATTATCCATGCGCGGGTCCGCGTGTTGCCAGCGATAGCTATAAGCGGCGGGATCAAGCTTTCCGAGCCATTGCCACGCATCGGGCGCATTGAGCAGAGCCGAACCGGGTGGGATGAGCAGGCGTATCGAGAAATGAACGGGATCGACATGTTCGATGAAGTGCCGTTCCTCAAAAAAAGAGAGTAATTGCAAATAGCTTTCCAGCGTTTCCCAGGGCGAAAACGGCATTAATGAGGGGCGCAATGCAATGCCTGCCTCCTCCATCAATGTGAACGCTTCGACAATATCAGCGCTCGTATGGCCCTTCTCCAGCCGCAAAAGAACGTCGTTATTCAACGATTCGACGGCTGAAACAACAAAAGCGCAACCGTTCGCTCGAAGTTCGGGCAGCAGGTGACGATGCTTTAACAGGTGTTCGATCTTGATGGTAGCGTCGAAGCTGATGCCGGGAAACTCGCGATGCAGCGCGCTTGTTATACGCATAGCATGTGCCGGGCCATTGAAGAAATCGGGATCGCCAAAGGTGATATGCTGCGCTCCCTGCTTCACCTGCGCGCGAATGTCGGCCAGCGCCAGGTCAGCCGGGATGGCGAAGAAACGGCCACGATAGATCGGCGTAATGGGGCAGTGCTGGCAGGTGTGCTTGCAACCGCGTGTCGTTTCCGTGTATCCCACGATGCGCGTGGCTCCGTTCAACTCCAGCCGCGCATAGCGGTCGAGCGCGGGCAGTACGAATCGCCGCGGCTGAACCAGCGGGGCGCGCTGTAACCAGGGCTGGCTGCTGTGCTGAGGAGTACTCACGCCGGGAATAGATGCGCTCGCGCCATCTTCCAGGGCGGCCAGGAGCTTTAAAAGTGGCTCTTCAAATTCGCCGCCAATGGCCGAATCTATCAGCCCTTGCAGCAGGTATTCTTCATTCAACGAAGCATACAGGCCATAGAAGCAGATGTGCGTCTCAGCATTGAGCGCGCGAATACGCCGCGCGATCTGCTCTCCCAGGCGCAAGGCGGTATGCATGGGTACGGAGATAGCCACAAAACGCGCTTGCCGTATCGTTTCGTCGCTTAAAGGCTCGACCGCCGTATCAACGACCGCCGGATTATACCCCGCCTGCCGTAACAATGCATAAAGCGAAGCAAGCTGGAATGGTTGATGTCCCAGCTCGTAGCAGGAGACTAGCAGGGTGTCGCCTTGCTTTCTCATTTCTTGCTTGACGGTGCGCCTCCGCCTTTCGCGCTCGGCCCCACGCCGACAGCTTCGTCATCATCGGCTTCTGGTGTCCAGCCTTCGGGCATTTTGGGCTGCGCGCCGAAGAAAAATTCTTCCATTTGCTCGCGCAACACCTTACGCGCCTCCGGGTCGCCCATATTCAACCCGTAGTGGTTGATAATCAGCGTGCTTTGCGCGGGCCACATATCCCACGCCTGCTTTGAGACATTATCGTAGATGCGCTGTCCCAGTTCGCCCGGAAACGGCGGCTTTTCCAGACCGGGAAGCGCGCGCCCCAGTTTGACGCATTGAACCATTCGTGCCATGACAGAATCTCCTGAACAATGATATAATCTTCTCTCTAAGATAGTACAGGATTGGGTAGGCTATGTCAAATATCAATATATCTTCGCCCGCCCCACGCGCCCTATTCCTGGGAATGCCGGGCAATTTTTCGCCTCCCGCGCTGCTGGCCCTGTTAAACGGCGGCGTTGATGTGCGCGCGGTCGTGCTTCCCGCGCGGAATCATCAACCGGGGCAACCAGCCCTGCGATTGGTGGAACCGCCTCTAGTGGAACCGTCTCTAAAGGCGCGTCCAATGTTGCCCATGGCGCAATCTTCGCTGCATACCTCCTCCATTGCCACCATTGCCTGGAAGCAGCATATACCCGTGTGGGAAGTTGCCAGCATGTCTGCCCCTGAAACCATCAACCTCTTCTCTCAATACCAGCCCGATGTCATGTGCGTCGCCTGCTTCTCACTCTACATACCGCGCGCTGTCCTCGATATACCGCGCCTGGGCTGTCTCAACGTCCACCCATCGCTTTTGCCCGCCAATCGCGGCCCCGACCCGCTCTTCTGGACATTCCACGACGGCCACCACGAAACCGGCGTCACCATTCACAGAATGGACGAAGGCCTTGATACCGGCCCCATCGTGACGCAAGAAAAGATAACAGTTCCAGATGGCACTCCTTACGGGCAACTCGAAGCCGGGTGCGCCTCGCTGGGCGGCAAACTGCTGGCGCGCTCGCTCTGGCAACTCTATCAAGGAACCGCTACCCTCACTCCACAAGATGAAACAAAAAGCAGCTACCTGCCCATGCCAACCGCCAAAGATTACGTGGTGATCGCTAGCGAGTGGGAAGCGCGGCGCGTCTACAACTTCATTCGCGGGATAGCTTCCCAAAGTCAGCCTGTGATACTACGAGTGGAAGGACAATCTATACCAATAACGGGTGTGCTTTCCTATAGCCGTAATCAGGCAAACTATAATGACACCAATAAAATCGACGGTATTAGCAATACGATCGAAGTGAGATGCGTTGACGGATGGGTGTTTGTAACTCGTTAATGGATCAGAAGGAAGCTTTTTCGATAGTCAGGGATACGATTGAGAAGATTTTCTCCTGCTATGTGATCCATAGAACTCCCTATTTTGGTGCCGGAGGCTTCTCGCGTGTTATTGGTCGAGCAAGCAACACCGGACAGGGCGCGTGGTCGAGCACAAAGCGCGCCACATGCCCGACTGATTTTGGCCCCAGAGTCGGACTGCCACCCACAGGAGAACGCGGGCAAATTACAATCAGATCAGCGCGCCATTCAAGTGCGTAATTCACGATTTCACGTTCGGGCCTTCCAATTCTCTGCATACGCTCCGCGCCGGGAAGAGAGCGCGTGCCTTCTTCCAGAATGTCTTGCGCCACGCTGTTCTCCGCGTTCTGCATCTGTTCGTTGCGGCGGGGATTGAGCGAGGGTGCGCGCAGGAAGCGTTCGCGCTGGCGTTCAAGCTCGCCGTGCGGGCCGCTATCGATCACATAGATCAGGCCCAGCGTAAGTTGGTTGGCAGGCAGCATACGTTTTACTGCATCGCTGATGTGTTCAATATTGGTGCCATCCAGGCAACAGAGCACTTTCATCGTTTCGCCTCCTGTCTTTGTCTTTTCTTACCGCCTGCGGCGGCGACTTGAGAGAGAAAGGGACTGCCGACCCATTCTCTCTTTTTAGCTCACCGCGAAGCGGTGAGCATTCAGCAAACAGTGGACATTGAGGAATTTAGCGCAGCAAGAGCCAGATTGTCAACGCGCCTGCCGCTAACATTACAGGTGTTACGATAATGCCAACTTTGAAATAGTCCAGCCCGGATACCTCTATATTACGCCGCCGCAGGATCAATAGCCATACAACGGTTGCCAGCGAGCCAACGGTGGTCAAATTTGGCCCCAGGTCGCTGCCGAAAATGGTGGCAGCGATAAAGCCCAACCGTGTTGTTACCGCGGCATGTTGGGCGCTTTGCAACGCCGAGGTCAGCACCACCGCCATCGGCACATTGTTGATAAGGTTGGTGCCGAGCGAGGCCCCCGCCGTGCCGATCATCACTGCTCCGAAACTATTACCGCCTGACAGGGATAGCAGCAATTGCCCGAATAGAGCTGTCAGGTGCGTATTCTCGACGGCGCGTACCAGAATGAACATGCCGGCGATAAACCCGAAAATCGACCAGGACACATGCTTGCCTACCTCCCGCACCGTCGCTTGCTTCCAACGCAATGCCCCGATCAATAAGAGCGCCACGCCTGCCAGCGCCACTATCGAGAGCGGAAATTGCGCTGCTGAGGCCGCGATATACGCGATAACAACACACAGCAAAACTCCACAGGTATAACGGAAATAGACCGGGTGGCGAATCGCTTCTGTCGCCGTTGTCAGGAGTTTGATGTCGAACTTGCCCCGCAATTTGTTACGATACAGGATAAAGAAGACCAGCATATTGATGCTGATAACCACCAGCGAGGGGATGGACAGCAGGCGCAGAAATGTCCACAGGTCGAGCTTGAATGTCGTAAGCACGATAATATTGATGGGATTGCTGACCGGCAGCAGGAACGATGCCGTGTCTGCGATGAAGGTGCAGGCAAATAAGAACGGCAGCGCAGGCAGGCGCAGGCGCGTCACCAGCGTGTAGACAATGGGCGTCAGGATCAGCGCGGTGGCATCATTGGAGAGTACCATCGAGATGAGGCTGCCCAGGATGAACACGTTGAAAAATAAACGCCGCGTGCTGCCACCGGAAAGCCGGGCCGCCTGCGCTGCCAGCCAGTCAAAGAGACCGGCCGCATCGACAAGCGAGGAGAGCGTCATCATACCCAGGAAAAAGAAAAAGATATTCCAATCCTGTAGCAGTGTCGTCAGCGCGTCCAGAGGATTAATCAGTCCCGCAATGAGCAGCAGCCCGGCTCCGGCCAGCGCGATACGCGCCTCGTCAAGCTTGAACGGGCGCATCATAATGCCGGCCAGGGTAAAGATAGCGATACATGCAATAAGCAGCGTGCTGGCGAGCGCGGGCAAGGGAAAAAACAGGAACATGCGACCCTATCATGTGATCAGTATAAAACTCTGCAAATCCACTTGCTAACTACACTCTTCAATGGCCGAAAAAGTGTCACCTGCCAAATCTCAGAGCAGAGTGTGCCTTCGCTTTAGCCGCCTCTTCCTCCCGATTTTTCGGCACCGCAGGAGATTCGAGCGAGTCGAGAAGCTGACCCGCAATCCTGGTGATGTCATCGACTGCCGCGTAGAAAGCGGCCTCGTTCGCTTTGGATGGTGTATTGAAGCCGCTGATCTTCCTGACGAACTGCAGCGATGCAGCGCGAATCTCTTCCTCCGTGGCCGCCGGTTCAAAGTTGAAGAGCGTTTTAATGTTTCTACACATTTCGTTTTGTCTCCAGTCCGAGTCTTCTTCTCATGGTATTCTCCATTGCACCAACTAAAACATTCGCACCATGTGCTACTCGACGGATTGACCATGCTATGTTATCATCCTAACCACATCATACGATACGACGATAAAGGATAGGCAAGAGAGTGTATCTAAAACGCCTGGAAATGCTGGGATTTAAAAGCTTTGCCACGCGCACCCAGTTGGAGTATAGTACGGGCATCACGGCAGTAGTCGGACCAAATGGCGCGGGCAAGTCCAATGTAGCCGACGCCGTGCGCTGGGTGCTGGGCGAGCAGAGTATGCGCCAGTTGCGCGGCAAAAAGAGCGAAGATATCATCTTTTCCGGTGGACACGGCAAAGCCGCGCTCGGCATGGCGGAAGTCTCCTTGACCCTCGATAACAGCACGGGTTGGGTTCCCTCTGAATACAGCGAAATCACGGTAACGAGGCGTAGTTACCGTTCGGGCGAGAATGAATACCTCATCAATAAACAGAAAGTGCGCCTCAAGGATGTTGTTTTGCTGCTGGCCCAGGCGCGTATCGGCCACGATTCGTATACCGTCGTCGGGCAAGGGCTGATCGATGCCGCGCTCAGCCTGCGCGCCGAGGAGCGGCGCGGCCTGTTTGAGGATGCCGCCGGTATCCGCCCCTACCAGGTGCAGCGAACCGAGGCCGAAAATCGCCTGCGCCAGACCGAACAGAACCTGGAACGCCTGCGCGACATTGTGAGCGAGATCGAGCCGCGCCTGGAACCACTGGCCGAACAAGCTCAGCGCGCCGTTGAGTCCCGGCAACTCAATAGCGAACTGCAAGAAGTCCTGTTGACCTGGTACGCCCTGCAATGGAGACGCCTGCGTTCAGCCAAAGAGCGAAGCGACGAAGCCGAGCAGTCCATGGCGCGCAAAGTGCGAGATGTGGAAGAGTCTGTGCAGGCAACCGAACAGCGCCGCGAAACGCTGCGCCTCAAGAGACAGCAGGCGCAAAGCGCCATTGCGCTTGCGCGTGAGGCCAATAACGAAGCCAACGCCGCCGCGCAGCGTATCGAGCGCGAGATCGCTGTCAGCCAGGAACGCATCGTGGGATTGGAACGCCAGCAGGAAGAACAGCGCCAGGAAGAGTTGCGCCTGCGCGAACGCCTGGTTGCCGCGCAACGCAAAGTGATCGACCTGGAAGAGCAATGCGATGTGGCCGATGAAGCCATCGACAACGATGCCGCCGCGCTGGCTACACGCGAGAGCCAGGTGGCGAAAGCGCAAAAAGAATTTGAAATGGACGAGCGACGCCTGCGTTCGTCGCAAAGCGAACTCATTCAGGTACAGGCGCGCCTGGGAGCCAGCCAGAGCGACCTGGGCCGCCAACAGAAGCACCTGGGCGAGCGCAACCGCATACTGGCGGCGCGCCGCGACACGATTTCACAGGCGCAGCAGACCATCCGCGCCCTGGAAACGCGCCTGCTCGAAGAGCGCGCCCGCCTCGACACCGCGCGAAACGAAGAGCAGCAAATCACGCAGCGCCGCCAGGTCATTAACCGCGCTATCAACGATGCCCAGCAGGAGATGGAACGCTATAAACAAAGTTTGAGCGAAGCAGAGCGTCTGAGGCGCGCCGTCTCTGATCGCCTGAACATGCTTAATAACTGGCGTACCAGCCTGAGCGGCTATAGCGACGGAGTACGCGCACTGCTGCGCGCCCCGGCTGGCAAACTGAGTGGCTTGCTCGGTCCTGTCCCGCAATTGGGAGTTGCACCCGCCGGATTCGAAAGCGCCTTAGAGGCCGCGCTTGGCCCATACCTGCAAGCCATTGTGACACAAAACTTCCAGGAAGCGCGTCTTTGCCTGGACTATTTGCGGCAGAACAAAGCCGGAAAAGCCATGCTCGTCTGGTTGGAAAGCGTACCGGACTCGCATGGCAGGCGAGCCGCGGCGGAAGCCGCCGCGCTCGATGCGCTGCTCGCGGAAATGCCGGAATTGAGAGCCAACGTCAAGGGACTGGCCTGGCGCTTTATGCAGTGCGAGCCGCGCTACGTTCCCCTCTTTCAGCGCATACTGCGCGGCATTGTGATCGCCAATGATCTTGAAACGGCGCGCATAGTGTTGCATCGCCTGGAACAACACAGCGAAAGTGAGTACAGCCTTCAGTCGCTCGTTACCCTGGGCGGCGAAGTCTTGCACGCGCATGGCTGGCTGACCGGGGGCAGCAACAAAGATGGCGGCCAGCAAGGTTTGCTGGCCTACGAACGCGAATTGCGCGAATTGCCCCGCCAACTGGACGAACATGTAGCCCTGATTAACACGTTGAACGGCAGAATTAGCGAGGCGCAGCGCGCTATAGAGTCGCGGCGCATCGAGCAGAGCGCGGTGGACAAAGAACTCCAGAAAAATGCCAGCGCTATCAGCGAATATAATAGAGCTTTGATCGCAACCCAACGCGAACTTGATCGTGTCCAGACCGAGCTACAGGCAGCGCAATCGGTCGAGCAACAACTGGCCGCAGAACTGGCCGGGTTGGAGCAGGAAGTGCAGGCCGCGCTTGAACGAGTGCGCGCCCACGAAAAATCGCAGCGCGAAATGACCGGGCTGGTCGAGGAACTCCAGCGTGAGGTCGAGGAACGCACGCTGGTATTTCGACGCCAGCAGGACGAACTGGGCAGATCACGCACCACACTGGCCGTCAAACGCCAGGAGGCGAAGTCGCTGCGCCAGCAACTGGCAACGCAGCAGATGGCAGCGCAGGACTTGAAGGCGCAAATCGAGCAGCGCGCCACCCGTATGCTGGAAGCGCAGGCGCAATTCTCAGCGTTGCGTACCGCTATCGACTCGCATCAAGCGCAACTCGAACAGGCCCAGGCGCGCGCGCAGGCGCTCACCGGGGAATTGCGTCAATCTGAAGAACAGGCCAGCGAACTCGATCTGCAAATACTTGCGATCGAGCAGGAAACCTTGCACCTTCGCCAGAAGCTGAACGAACTGGAAGTCGCCTATCGCCGCTGCTTGCTGGATAGCCAGAAGGCGCGCGATGCCGTTGATACCGTGCTGCAACAATTACAGGAGGAGATGGGCGTGGCTGACCCTGCCGAACTGGCCCGTTACGCAGCTCGCAACGACCTTGAGAAAGACGGGGAAGAGGGAGATGACGAAAGTGGAGCAAGCGTACAGGTTCAAATAGCTGCTTCTGGTGAGAATACGGTGCTTTCGGAAGAAGAGGAGACGCATCTACGCAAATTACGCCGCCGCGTCGATAACCTGCGCGGTCGCCTTAAGGCGCTGGGAGGCAGCGATCCCGATGCGCCACGCCAGTACGAGGAAACGCGCGCGCGCTTCGAGTTTCTCACCACGCAAATAGCCGATATGGACTCGGCAGCCCTGCACCTGCGTACCATCATCGGCCAGTTGGACGCGACCATGGCGCGCCAGTTCGAGTCCACGTTCGAGGCGGTCAATGCGCGTTTTCGCGAGCATTTCACCACGCTCTTTAATGGCGGTCATGCCCGGCTCGAATTGCTTGCCGCTAAAAATGAGGAAGATGGCGCGGCGCGCTCTGAGGTCTCGTCCATGCCAGCCGGAGTTGAGGTTATCGTGCAACCTCCCGGCAAAAAGGTGCAGGACCTTTCGCTGCTCTCAGGCGGGGAACGCGCGCTGGTCTCGGCTGCGCTCTTATTCGCCCTGTTGGAGATCAACCCGCCGCCGTTTTGCCTGCTCGACGAAGTGGACGCCGCCCTCGACGAATCAAACGTCGCTCGCTTCTGTGAAATCTTGAAACGCCTGGCGCAGCGCACGCAATTTATCGTGATTACGCACAATCGCCTTACCATGATGGTGGCCCAGGTCATCTATGGCGTCTCGATGGGTAGCGATAGCGTCTCCCGCCTGCTCTCCATGAAGCTTGAGGAAGTTCCGGTTGGTGGTGATCGCTAAAAGCGGAAAGGTAGTGAACGCGCATCGTGGCATCATTCTTGACACCGGTCCTATTTACCCATATCCTGGCCCAAACTCCGAAAAGCTTGCATCTACCCGCGCAAATAGTTAAGATAGATGCAAACGCCAGAGGAGAAACCATACTTATGAGAGACCCGTCTAGCCCTTTGCCTTCATCCATTAGTAAAACGAATAAAGCAAAAAAACCCGCGCACTCTACTCGCCAACCTCGTTTCACCCGGCTTCGTCGCTGGATGAGAAGCCGCGTCGGGCGCATCGTTATCCCACTCGTTGCGCTATTTCTGGGAATTGTAGTAGGCATCAGTTCTCTGTTCCTCTATGGGCTTTCGGGCGATGGGCAGACATTACCAGTCCCTGGGCCTGGCAAAACTGACATCAGTGTCGTGGCTAATAAAGCATTTATTACTTCTCTCATAAACACAAACCTGCGGCAGTCGGGCTTACCCGGCACAGTAGAAAATGTTCAGGTTGATCTTGCCAGTGGCAACCAGTTGACCATCAACGCAGACGATGCCTTTAACATAGTGGGGATTGGCTTTACCAGACACTTTACAGTGATTGTTCAACCATACATCAGCCAATGTTCGCTCCAGGTTCACGTCACCCATGCCGATTTGAGTTCAATACCCGTAACCGGTTTTGTCTCCGCTTTCGAATCGAACATCAACGAGCAGCTTCGACAAAAACCTGGCAGTTTGACCCAGGGATTTACGTATTGCGCCACCAGCGTGAGCACGCAACCTTCCGGGCTACTGCTTACCTATTCTGCCATCCCGGCATAGAAAAGTATATCAAGTGATAGATCTATCAGACCCTTCGCTGCGCTCAGGGTGACAGGAGAGGACTGCTTGCAGGTTTCTGGTAACTAGTTACCACTATACCGTTGGCGAAAGCTGCGCACAGGGTGACGGGAGAGGGCTGCATGCAGGTGACACTCGACGGCGTGCATTGAGCGCATGAAGCGGTCGCTCTGACCTCCACCAACAGGTTACACGATCTTCACGGCGGTAATACCCGTCAGCGTGCCGATGAAGATGCTGGTGCCAGCAATGGTTGGAGTCGCGAAACGGCTCACCTGTCCAACGTTCAGCGAAGCGACGACCCGCCCGCTATTCATATTCAGCGCATAGAGTGACCCGTTGGAAAGACTGTACACTGTATGACCGCCGACTACTGGCGAGCCGGCAATATTCCCGGAGGCTTGCCAGCCCTGCTGCATCTTCCCATTTGCGTCTACAGTAATCTTGAGCACTCCATTCGTGCAGGGAATAAAGATGATCGAGCCGACCGTGGCAGCGCCGCCATAGGATTGACACATGTCCTGCACTTCAATCTGCCCGCCGATTCCGCCGAGCGCATTGGCGCGCAGGGTATATCCCTTGCCGGATTTGCCCGCCGCGAAGACAAAATTGCCGGGAAGCAATACCGCACCTTGCGATCCCATATCAGCGTCATTCGCATTTTCCTGTCCCCAGGTTGTAGGCGCGAACCCATCTAACAACTTCAACGTGGGGGAGAGCTTCAGGATTGAGTCGCTGAGATCCCATTGTCCCGAGGTAATCGCCCCGTTGCCAACCGAGACGTAGAGGTTGCCTTCCGCGTCCACGCTTGCGCCAGGAGCGGCCCAGATGCCCCCTTCGCGTGGTGTTGGCACGCGGTACACAAGCAGCGCGCCCTGACCATCAGTTCTTGAAGCAACGACTCGACCAATATAGTCCGAACAGTCGCCATACAGACCGCCATAAGTGATATAGACCCTGCCGTTGGCAAGGGTAAGTGCGCCGCGCTGTTGATGCGCCACCGGGTCCATACCATCCGTATCGACCAGGCGGCGCACTTTCACCTGGCCATTCCTGACATCCAATCCTACCAGGATATGCGCCGGTCCGCTCACCTCCGCAACAGCGAACACCAGATTGGTCGCGGGATCATACACGGGCGTGCCGGTAATGCCCAGCGGGTCAATATTCCCGCAAGGGAGCGAGGATAGCGGTACAGGTGTGCCAACGTTGGTTTGCCACTGTATGTTGCCTGTCGTGGGATCAAGCGCGTAGAGCGTATCTCTCTCCGTCGCTACAATGACGCGATTGCCGACCACCAGCGGTTCCGCGTAGACCGCTCCATCCAGTTGCGATCTCCAGGTTTTGGTCAAAGTTTGCGGATCAGGGGTATTTGGGATATATCCGGTTCGCTGGTTATCACGATGATACGTAGTCCAATCAGAGGTGTTTGCGGGCGGTGTAGTTGAAGTTGCGCCCGGCTGTGGTGTTTCTGTCAATGCCAGGGGCGTAATGGACGGTGTGGATGTGGTACTCCCACCGCAGGCAGAAAGGATTATCATAAGAAGTAAGCCACTAACTGTCCATTTTCTAGAACGGGCAGCACGCGGCCTGAAAAAGCGGTTCTCCCTATATCTAACGAGAAAGGTGAGGAAATACATGGGCGTAACACAAAGCAACATGATAATGAATGCTAGAGTGAATATATCGACCATTGTGTGTTCCAATCTTTCTCACCTGCTCTCTACCCGATTTTATTGCTGGTAATGCTCGACAATCTCAGGAGGACGCTCCTGAGCATCGTCGGGGCTGAGTCCCGCGTGACGGCGCGCCCGTCTCTGGCGCAGCAAGTCCCAGCATTGATCCAGGCTGACCTCGAGTTGCTTCATACGCGCATGTTGCTCGTCATCCAGCCCGACGCCTTCCGCGTGCTGCATGAGCGCGTGTTCTTCCTGCACCAACTTCTCGATGTGTTGAAAAAGTTCTGCATCGGTCATATCAGGCTCCTTATGTTTAATCCCTCACCGGGAAGTGACTATCGTTTCCATTGCTATTCTATCCAATTGTTGACGCGAGCGCAACCTGGGTGGCACGTTCAGCTCCCGCGCTTTATCAATCTTCGTTCAGCCGGAGCGCTCGACCCAACGATGGCCGCAGAGAGACCCAGAGCATTGTTATCAGCGCGAGGGCGAAGAGGAGCACAAGCCCGGTGAGGATCAGGGTAAGCGATGAGGGAATGACTATCGCGGGCGGTACCACTTGCTGGAGAATAAAAAAATCATTGTTGCTGAAATTGGCAAAGAGTCCGCTGGCAGGAATGTTGGTGAAGATCAGCGCCGGTACGGCTGTGATAGCCAGGAGTGCGCCAAACAGTCCACCGAGAATAATCGCCGTCACATGTACTATGCCTTGTTCCCATGTCAATATGCCCACCACCTGCCGGGGGGCTGCTCCCAAAGCGCGAAAAACAACGAATTGCGCCTGGCGCGCTCGCACGCTCAGCCAGGAAGCTACGATGTCTCCCAAAAGCGCGAGCAGCAGGGTGGTGATCGCGCCCAGCGTTAAGAAGCCTGTCAGATTGCGGTACAACGGGTCGTTGTTCAGTTCGGTGATAAGGGATCGCCGGTCATACAAACTGTCGAGGCGCAGCCTTTTTGTTTGTAACGCGGCGCGTACCTGCGCTACTGCTGCTGGATCATCGCTCGTGCGTATCCATACATGATTGAATGGGGGAGTCGTACCGCCGAATGCTCCGAATTTGGCGCTCGATTCTGAAAACACACTGTAGTATGTCTGATAATCTATCAAAACGCCGATGGGTGAGGTATCATTCGCGGAATTGCCAGCGCTGGCGCTATTATTGATGCCTGGAATATGCTGTACCTCAGCTACCACAACACAGGACAGGGGATTATATGCCTCGCTATTCACCACGGTGAGGAATGTTGCGCCGGGTGATAGATGCAGCTTTTGCACCGCGGCCGCATCCACAATACAGGGAACCTGAAGGGTATTGATGGCTCGACTGCGTCCATCAATCAGTTTACGCATAAGCGAGGTCGGCGGCTGGGATGAATCTTGCGCGCTCCAGATGGAGGTTGAGGCAAAAGTGCTGGCATCCACCGCTAGAACTTGCATGGGTATGACTGGATATGATCCCAGGGTGAAGGCCCGTGCTGAATACCCAACAGTCACCGAAGTGACGCCCGCAATAGCGCGATAGACCGTCATTACATCTTGCAGTGATAATTTGTCAGCGTCGGTGGGTATAATCCCGCTGAAATCCGTGCCTACTTCAAAATTGGCGATAGCCGTAATGCGCTGTGCCTGTGACGAGTTAAATATCAGGGCAAAAATCACAAATGCGATGGCGAAGGCGGGCAGTAAGGTTGTACGCGCTGAGTAGCGTGGAGACCGCGCCATTTGCGCGAGCGCGAGCATAGAGACCGCGCCACGCCCACGCATGACTGCCCCGGCTCCCAGCCTCAAGAGTAATGGAAAGAAGCGTAAGAACAAAATCATGATGGCAAAGATGAAAAAGATGGAGGCTACGATGGTCAGGGGAGCCAATAACAGCGTTTTTGCGCTGAGGTCAAGTTGATTCCCCAGCCTGGTCAGGTAAAGCGAAAGTCCAGAGGCGGTGAGCGCGATAATGGCTGCGCCGCCATCGAGCCTGAGGTGCTGCCACAGTGTACCACGACCTCCACGCGCCGATTCGCGGCGCAACGAGAGTATATTCATGCCTGCCGCTCGTCTGAATAACAAACTGAGCGCAACCAGTATAACGAGGGCAGTGAGCAGGGCGTACCAGCCGACATCCAGTAGAGCCTGCGCCGGACGACTCAGGACGAGGGTAATAGCTCCCTGTGCTTGCGGTCCCATCAGGCGCAGGGCAACGGTAGATACAGCAAAAAGCGCAAGCGGCGGACCAACGACAAGCGCGATAATAGCCAGCCCAACCCCCTGTGTAATCAGACACGCCATTACCTGCATCCTGCTTGCGCCGCGACTGCGCAGCACCGCGTTAGCCCCTGCCTGGCGCTCGACAAGAATATCGGCCATCAGGCTGATGAAGAGCAGGATAAGAGCGATTACCTGTAAAGCGAGCATGGCGGCGGGAACGCGAAAAACGTCAACGCGATTGAGAAAGCGATTCAATACACTGAGCATGTCAAATGAGCCAGCGATCGGGTCATAGACACTGGCCGAAATGATATAGGGGTATGTGGAGCCGACCGCAGCCTGGGTCGCTTCCTGTATGTTTCCGTATTTGTTTCGCACGTCATTTTGCAGGGTTGTGAGCCGGCTGGCAAGGTCTGTAAACTGGTTATAGACGACGTGTGAAGTATCCAGGCTATAATCCCACATCAGTTCATAGGCGCTGGTAGAGAAAACTGCTTTTGCATGTAATTTTACGGAGAGTTGATCGAGCATCGTCAAGAACGAACTGGTGGGCATGAGGAAGGTAGACGCGCTTGACTCATTGCCAGGGATAGGTTGAAATGTGTTGCCGTGCCATAGATAGTCATTGACGGAGGTAGCCTTAAAAAATCCCACGATGCGTACCTTCAGCGTATACGTGGCGAACGTATAGGTATATATGTCTGCCGGTCGAGTCGCGTATGGGAATTGTACTGTTACCGTAGCGCCAACTTTGATTTGCAGGTCGCGAGCTGTTGGCGCGGTGATGAGCGCTTCAATTACGCTGGCATTTGCCTGGGGAAGTCGCCCTGCCAGCAAATTGAGGTGCGAAGCGGCCTCATTCATCGACAGCGCGAAGAATTTTAGCGGATTGTAGCTTTTAGGAGAATCGGGTTGTTTAAGTGTAAAGCCTGCCTGTTGGACAGAGAAGAGCGCGGGCCGATTCACATACCTTCCAGTGCGCGCCCGAACATAGGGATCGAGTTGTTTTTCGACGCTCTGCACGACGGAGGATGACAGGCCCAGTGTAGAAGTATCGAGAGTGAACTGAGAACCACTGGATGTTGCGTTCAACGTCGTTTGTAAACCCGCCGTCGTCATGACTGCTGAGAAAAGGGGAATAGAACAGACCATGACGATAGCAGCGATTATCCCGATACCCGTTGTTACCAGCAAGAACCATGTACGGCGAGCCTGCCCAAAGGCGAGTGTCATGTAAGTGAAGCCAGCGCGTTGCGACTTTGCGCGGGTTGGCCTTTCGCGGCTCATCGCTGTTTCTTCTCGCACTACGTGAAGGGGCGATTGCTCCTCGTCAAGCCGGAGCATGGGACTCAAAGAAGGTCGTAAGGCCACCCACGCCATGATCGTCACAGCCGCACTACAGAGGATTACCAGTCCGGCGAATGCTATGCCGAGCGACCAGGGGAAGACGATCTGTGCTGGTATGATCTGCTGGATGGTATAAAATGTGTCGCTGCCAACAACGCCAGGCGCGACAGGCAGCGTTGAAAGAGCCAGTGTGGGTACAACCGTTAGCGCGAGCAATATGCCAGAGCCAACGCCAGCTACAAGCGCAATGAGATAGACCAGCCCTTGCTCACACGCCATGATGCCAACGACCTGGCGCTGGGACGCGCCGAGCGCGCGCAACACGACGAATTGGCTCAGGCGGGTACGCACGCTCAACCACGACGCCAGCAGGTCTCCTACCAAAGCCAGAAGTAGTATCGCTATCACACCGACTGCCAGCATGATAATGAGATTGAGGTAGAGCGGGTCGCCCTGGTTGCTCTTGAGGAGCGCGCGATAATCGTTCAAGTTTTCCAGGTACATATCTGACGACTGAAGTACGCTCCGTACATGCGCGAGCGCTGCCGGAGTATCGGATGTGCGTAGCCAAACGTAATTGGCAGGAGCTTGAAATCCAAATTGACTCGACTCGATGGCCGCGAAGGTCTGATAATCGACAATCATATTGCCCGACTGTTGAGTGGCGGCAAGATCATTATTAGTGAGCGTTGGGATGAATTGCACTTCAGCCACGGCCATGTAACGGATATTGTACGTAAGTGCAGTCCCTTCATGCGCAAAGAACGTTGCTCCAACGCGCAAGCCGAGATTGTTCCATGTATAGGCATCTACCAGCGCGGGGATCACGCCCTGCTTAATGGCCGACTTCCTCCCGGCTACCAATTGCGCCAGGAGCGCGTTAAGCGATTGGGATGAGTTCTGCTCGTTCCAGAAAGCGACCTGCGTAAATGTGGCGGGATCGATGGCGCGCACCTGTAAAGGGAAAAGGTTAGAACTCTGTCCTACCGTATCTGCTCTGACAAAACCGGCGGATGCAGCCAGCACCCCTGGAATAGTGCGATAGCGATCAGTTTCTCTAGCTGCAGGCAATTGTGGAGCAGTGAAAGGAACGCTGCCGCTGAAATCTGCCCCGGCCTGATATGCCGTGATATCCGCAGCTCGCTGCGCCTGAGAAGCTGAAAAAATCAGGGTAAATATGGCGAAGGCTGTGGCTAATGCGAGCAGCATAATCATACGCACCGATTGACGGGGCGAACGGGATACCTGCGTTAAAGACAACATGGGAACCGCGCTTCGTCCGCGCGCAAGCAAGCGCGATGCTATGCGCAGGAAAAGTGGCGAGAAGCGCAGGAAAAGCAGGACAGCGCCCAGCAGCAGAAAGACCGGCGCGATTAACGCGATGGGTGCGGAAACAACCGCTTGCGTGCGGGTATCGAGCAATCCGCCAATATCGGTCAGGTACACCGCTACCCCGTAACCGGTGAACGCGATAATTACTGTCACAAGGTCGAGGTTGAGTCGTTGCCAGAGCGGACGCGCCGCAGAATGTGCGCTTTCTCGACGCAGGGCCAGGGCATGTATACGTGAGGCGCGCAACAACGCAGCAGCCAGCACAAGCACGATCACACCTATCATCACCAGAGCATACCATTTCATATTCGATATGGCAGCCAACGGATCATTCGAGATGGTCTTGAGCGCGCTCTGGCTGGTTGCCGGTAGTATGTTGCCAGCAAGCGAAACAACTATTGCATAGGCCAGCAGCGGCCCGGCCATAAGCGCGAAAAAACACAGCGCCAGGCCCTGCGTGAAGTGCGAGCCAAAGATCTGAGCGGTGCTCGCGCCGCGGCTGCGCATCATAGCAATTGTACCGGCCTGACGCTCGACCAGCATTTCTATCATGACAATGACAAAAAATAAGAGCAGGCAAATGATCTGTATGGTCAAAATGGTGATGGGAACGCTGGCTACAGCGATACGGCTGCGCAAGCTCTCAAGCGAACCAGGGCTGGCCGTATTACGTAATACGGGGCTTTCGAGATAAAACTGCTGCGCAATTGAGTTTGGGGAACTTAGAATGAGGCTATTGAACTGATTGACTCCTTCTTGCGTGGTAGTAAGCTGATTGATGAGATCATCGAGGCGATCTAGCGTGACACGCGATGGGTCCAGGTAGTAATACCACTGTAGAATGGCATAATATCCCTCGAGAAAGTAAACTGCGTTGGCTGAATAAGGCGCTGCGCTTTTGTCGAGGGCTGCTAATACGGCCTGATTGGAAGCGATAGCCGCATAATGCCAGCGCGTATCTTGAGCGACACGCTGGAAGTCCTCCCCGTGCCAGAAGGGGTCGTTGGTTTTCACCGCAAACAGGCCAACCACGACCAGTCTCATGCGCTGGCAGTATGAGTGCGGGGATGAAGGGGAGCTATCAGCTTTACCGGGGACGATGGAACAGAGTGATTGCTGAAGGGCGGCTGAACTGCTGCCCCTCGCGGGAATAGTTGAAAAGTTGGACACTACCGTAATCACGCTGCCAACCTGGACATGTAAGTTGTTTGCGGTGGCGGTTGTAAGCGCGATTTCAATGACTCCCGGACTAACGCTTCTCGGCAATCGCCCCTGTGCAAGCACAAGGTGAGAAGCTGTTGCGTCTATCGAATTTCCATAGAGTCGCAAGGGTGTACGAAGTTGCTCTTCTTCAGGCGAGATGATGTTCAACTCTGGAGTCTGGATTTCAAGACGCGGTTGACCTTGTAGATATGGAGTGAGATTTTGAAAAGCGGAATTGATTTGCTGGTTGATTCCGTCCAATGTTTGCGAAGATAAGCCGATGGCCTGTGTATGCAGCTTTAATTCGGCTGCCGGGGGAGAGGCTGTGAGGGTATCGCGTAGTCCGGCAGTTTGAAGCACTACTGTGAGAAGAGGTAAGATGGACACCAGCGTGACGGCGGCGATCATCCCTGTTGCCGTCATCAGTAGCAAAAACCAGTGCTGTCGCCAACGCCACAACGCGAGAGATATGACCGATGTCAGGCTGCGCATAGCGCCAGGCTGCCGCGAAGACGATGAATTATTCATCTTTACCTCATTAATTTGACGTGCATTGCCCGAGCAAAAATATGGTGTATGGTAGTAATTCACGCGATTATAACACAGGCGTTGGTAAAAGACGATGGGATGGTATTTCTAATCGCCGCCAGGCAAATCGACGGGCAACCCCTCCAATTGCATAATTTTAAGCGCGTTAGTGGTCGGGCATGGCCCATCACGCAGCGTGTAATCGAATTCCATGTGTCCATCAATGACATCTTCGCGGAAGTGGTAATTTTTGATGGCAGGTAGACGGGTCTCCAGCTTCACCAGTTCCAAATCATGGGTCGTGATCACCCCCAGGCAGTTGCGCCCGGCCAACGCGGATATATACGACTCGCTGCCTATCAGCCGTTCGCGGTTATTAGTTCCCTTAAAAATCTCGTCTACCAGGAAGAACAGTGGCATTTCCTGTCGCTGCTCGCCCGACTCGATGGCGTCTAACAAGGCTTTCAAGCGCCTGACCTCGGCGTAGAAATAGGAATAGCCATCGGTAACGGAGTCGCTGATTTTAATGCAGGTGAATAGCCGGAACAGGGGTGTTTGGAAGTAGCTGGCATTAACAGGGCCACCCGCGTAAGCCAGGCAGAGACTGATGCCCAGCGTGCGCAAAAAAGTGCTTTTGCCCGACATGTTGGAGCCGGTAATAATGGCGATTTCTCCTGTGTCCGGCATAGAGAAGTCGTTCACCACTTTTTGCCCTGGTGGAATAAGCGGATGTCCCAACCCTTTTGCTTCCAGGACGGACCGTTCATCGTGTGTGTAATGCTCCGTTACTTGCGGCAAGGTATATTCGGGGTTGAGATAAGCAAAGGTTGCCAGCGAGTGCAACGCCTCAAGCTCGAACCAGGTGTCCAGCCAGAGCGGCAGGCGACCGGCTATCTGATCTCTGTACTGGTTGAAGCGATAGGCGAAATAGAAGTCCCAGGGAACCAGCGCGTTGACGACGACCCACAACAGCATGTTCTTTTGCAGAGATGCCGCCGCCGCCACCCGTGCTACTTTTTTCAGGAGTATAGACGGTTTCAAGGCCTGTTCAGCGAAAAAAGGCTGGCATAATGCTTTCAGCTGTGTATGTCCACCGTATCGATAGGATTCCAGGTACTCAAAAATCGCGCTGAGGTGTACAAAGCTGTCAGCGATGAAATTGGCATCTTCAAATGTGTCGCCGCGCTGGTTTTTGGTTGCGAACAGGTAGAGGATAGTCAGCAGTAGCGCGAGAACCCAGTACTGTGGGATGAGCGCAAAGAGATTGAGCACAAACAGTGTGACGGCGCTGATGGATAAGACCAGTGAAAGTAAAAGCAGTGGCAGGAGCGATGGGGTTGAGTGACGCTCACTCAGCCAGTTGAGCAGTCGTTTCCCTTCCCATAATTGACCCTGGTTACGCGCAGCTACCAGAGATTTCATGGATACCCGGTCGCGAAATAAAGTGAGCGGGGCAAGCTCTGAAATGAGCGCCTGTCTCTTCTGTATGATGCGCGCATCCGGTGCGGTCGCGAGCAGCCATGCGCGCAGGCGCTGACTCCCTTCGGCAGAACTGGCCGTATCGAGCAACTGGTGCAGGGAATGTCTGCCTGTGATATCAAGGTCGATTTCAAAGGGATGCTCCTGGCGCGCGTCATGAAAACGGGCTGGCGGAATATGCTCCCAATCCAGACGTATACGCGCCACCTGCGTAAGCTTGATGCGCAGCAAGATGCCGTGCCGCTTGATGCTCCGATCAAGGCGCTGGTGAAAATAGACCGCGATGCTGAAAATAACGATAGTCACTGCCGCGCATGTTATGAGGAGCCACCAGCCTACCAGCACATAGGCCAGGACACTCAAGAGCGCGCCGCCAAAGAAAATGCCCACGCGCGTCCAACCGAGACGATTACTGCGGCCATCCAGAGAGTGCAAACGACGCTGCAAGCGCTGAATCTGCCGCTCTATGGCTTTTAAACGTGTCTGTTTTTCGTTCAACTGGTCTTCTTTTCTTCTTCACTGTTTTTTGCATATTATAGTTCCAAAAAAGCCAGTGCGCTACTATACAGCCAGTGAGGTGAGATGATCTAACGGAACCCATCCACTTTCCCCTTGCTGGTTCGTACACCACAGTCACCCACTTTCCTCCTGATGAGCAACCAACTCCTCTCCGACGGCGACTGTGAGTTCTCTGGCTGTAATCGACACTCTCTTCGTTCTCTGGATTCATACGATCTCCTTCCGGTAACTGGTTGGCTGTGCCGGTTAGTGAGTCTTGCCCCTGCGCGCTAACTCTTCCAGGTACTCTGCCATCACTGCCTTATGTTCGGGCGAGCTCAGGCAATCTTCCTCGGCGTCCACCATCTCATTCAGCAGGCTTTCAAAATCCTGTGTGAAAGCCTGGTCTATCTGGCGTTTGGTGTGCTTCAGGGCGGTGAAGGGGATCGCCAGCAGTTCGTTTGCCATTGCCAGGGCGCGCTGCTCCAGCAGTTCGGGCTGGCACACCTCGGCCAGCAGGTCCATCGCTAACCCCTCTTGAGCGGAGAAGCGGCGACCGAGGAAACAGAGCCGTTTTGCCGGGCCTGCGCCGATGATATGCGCGAGACGCATCGGCCCCAGCGCGGCTACCAGCCCTTCGCGCACGGCGGGAATACTGAGAATAGCATCGCTGCTGGCTATGCGCAGGTCGCAGGCCAGCGCGACTTGCAGGCCACCGCCCAGGCAATAGCCCTGGATGGCGGCGATGGTGACGGCGTCGAGGGTTGCCAGCGTACTGACGCCTTTTTCCCAGGTGGCAAACCAATCGCGGGTCAGCTTGCCCTTTGCCAGCTCTTTGGTATCGAGTCCGCTGCAAAAGGCGCGTCCCTCGCCGCTCACAATCACCACATGTATTTCGCTACTCTGCGCCAGGTAGGACGTAGCGGTCACAAGGTCCTGCACCCATGCCAGGTTAGCGGCATTGAGCGCGTCGGGGCGATTGAGTCGCAGGCGCGCCAGGTGTTCGTTCACTTCGCAGCGCATCGTCTCAAGCTCAAGTGTTTCCATGCATGCCTCTCCTGGAAATTTCGAGTTTGGTGGTTCGGAAGTATTTCAGCGTTCGTTGTTCTACGGCGTAATGGCGATGACGCGCAAAGGGCTACCTGAGCCGTTGACGATCTTGAGCGGGGCAGCTATCACGATTGCGCCGGTGGCTGGCAATAGATGCAGGTTCATCAAGCTGGTCAGGCCAAATCTGCCCGCGCCATGCATGAATGTATGGCTGGGAAAAGCCGGATCGAAGCCGCCCGCTTGCCCGGCATCCGTGCCAACGGTTTCGACGCCTACGCCCAGAATGTCGCGCTCTTTTGCCAGGAATGCTGAACAGGATGGATGGAAACCGGGTGAATGCGATGCGCCATCGGCAGAAATGCCCAGAAACTCCTCGCGTCCCTGGTGTTTGCTCCAACCAGTGCGCACCAGCAGCCACGCGCCTGCCGGCAAGCGGCCATGCTCGCTCTCCCACTGCTCCACGCGCTCAATGGTTAGCAGGAAGTCCGGGTTCTGCGCCACGCCGGCGGTAACGTCGATCACGCAGGCCGGACCCACGAACTTGCGAACCGGAATGGTGTCGGTGGCATTGTTGGGCAAATCTTTGCCCGTGATCCAGTGGATAGGCGCGTCAAAGTGCGTCCCTGTATGCTCGCCCAGGTTCAACACATTCCAGTACCAGGCAGGACCGCGACTATCGTAACGCGAAATTTCACTGAGCGTCAGTCCAGGCGAAGGCGCAAATATGGGCGGGAGATCAATAACAGGGGTATCCGGCCCCAACGGTGATGTCAGGTCAATTACTTTGAGCCGGCCTGTGTTCAGTTCGTCGATCAGTTGCGCTAATACACTGGTTTTCGTGTCTGCCATACTGGTCTCCTTTCAACACTAAAAATAAATTGCACTTGTAGGGACGCGATTTATCGCGTCCGCCCATCGCGTCCGCCCATCGCGTCCGCCTATCGCGTCCGCCTATCGCGTCCGCCTATCGCGTCCGCCTATCGCGTCCGCCTATC
>JADEYI010000563.1_pt1 | contig 47209 bp, 50 predicted proteins | sample 8542331 | NCBI WGS metagenome assembly JADEYI01 (sample SAMN16510988, study PRJNA670497) | mine drainage metagenome | isolation source: biofilm near Copperflume 1 | place: Germany: Marsberg coppermine Kilianstollen | collected 2018-02 | reverse complement strand
GCGCCAGCACCGGCATGGCGAGCTTCTTTTTCAGATCCTTCCGGTCGTGGACCAGATCGATGCCCGCGGCGGCGCGGTAGTCCTCGCAGGTCGCGTGGATGGTGCGCGGGTCGCTGAAGGCACGGGCGTACTCGCGCAGCGCTGCCTTCGAGAAGGGCTTGAGGCCAGAGATGCCGCGCCCGATGCGCCCGAGCACGTAATCCGGCCCGACCGCGCGCAGCATCTTCTCCGGCAGCGGCGCCGGCTGGATAAGGAAGAACCAGTGGTAGTAGGCGCGTGCGAAGGACATGTCGGTCTTCTCGAACATCCTGAGCGTGGGCGAGATGTCCATGACGGTGAGCGTGCGCACGCGCTTGCCGTGGTCGCGCGCCAGGCGGTGCGCGACGCGCGCGCCGCGGTCGTGCCCGACCAGGTGGAAGCTCGGGTGGCCGAGCTTCGCCATCACCTCGACCATGTCCTGCGCCATGGCGCGCTTGGAATAGTTCGAGTGGTCGCTGAGGCCCTTCGGCTTGGACGAGTCGCCGTAGCCGCGCAGGTCGGGGCATACCACCGCGTGGCGGCGCGCGAGCGCCGGCGCCACCTTGTGCCACATGGCATGCGTCTCGGGGTAGCCGTGCAGCAGCAGCAGCGGCGGCCCTTCGCCCGCCGTCACGAGGTTGATCGTGGCGCCGCGGGTGCGGATCTTCTTGGTTTTGAAACCCGGGAAAAGCGACATCTAGGACCTCGCGACGATGGTGACCCCGATGATGATGACCGCGATGCCGGCGATGCGCTGCAGCGTGACCGGCTCGCCGAGCAGCCACCACGCCAGCACCGCGTTGATGGCGAAGCCGACCGAGAGCATCGGGTAGGCCACGCTCACCTCCACGCGCGACAGCGCCATCAGCCACACCACCAGGCTCACCGCGTAGCAGGCCATGCCGCCCAGGACGTAGGGATTGGCGGCGAACTTGAGGCCGATGGCGAAAGCCTCGCGCAGCGCGAACTCGAAATGCCCGATCGAGTTGGTGCCCGCCTTGAGCAGTAGCTGGGCGAAGGTGTTGAGCAGCACGCCGGCTGCGATCAGGCCGAAGCTCACCGCATTCATGGTCTTCCTTTCATTCGAACAGCAGCGCCGCGGTGACGCGGCGGTCCTCGGACACCAGGATATTGTAGGTGCGGCAGGCCGCCTTGAGGTCCATCACTTCGAGTCCGATGCGCGCGCCCGCCAGGGGCGAAGTCAGGCGCGGGTGCGGAAAGCGCAGCCGCGGCCCGGTGCCGAGCAGCACGATTTCCGGCCCCAGCGCTGCCAGCGCCGCGAAGTGCTCCTCGCGCAGCGCATCGAAGCTCCCCGCCTCCCACGCGATGACGCGCTCCGGGGCCACGATCAGGCTGCTGCTGTGGCGCTCGCCGTTGATCAGCACGTAGCCCTCGCCGTAGCCGGTGACCATGTACACGCCGGCGCGCGTCTCGCGCTCGAACTTCACCCCGCGCCCCCTTGCAGCGCGAGCGTGCCGGAGCGCCCGGGCACCGGCCCCTCGAGCACGCGGCAGCGCGGCAGCGCCGCGGCATCGAGCGCGGCGTAGAGCTCGCGCAGCGCAACCAGCTGGTAGCCGAGCGCGCGCCAGCCCTCGAGCAGGCGAGCGAACTGCGGCGCCAGGCGCCCGCCCTCGAGCTCGGCGTGGAGCGTATAGACGTGCCCCTGCGGCGGCGCCTCGCGCGAGAGCGCGAGCACCCGCGCCACGGCGTCGTCGGCGCTCGCGCCGTCGACCCCGATCAGCTCGTCCAGCGTGGGCAGCGTAGTCGGCAGCTGCGGCACCCCCGCCGCGCCGCCCTCGAGCGCCGGCACGAAGGGCCCGAGGCCGCGGGTGTCGGAGGCGTAGTCCAAGCCGAGCTCGCGCTCGGCGGCGAAGGCGTGCGCGTTCATCTGCCAGCCGGCCGCGCCGTGCACCCGCGCCGGCTGGCCGAACACCTCGGCGTAGCGTTCGAAGGCGCGCCGCATCTCGGCGCGCGTCCAGTCCGCGCCGGCGCGCGCCACGCCGTCCTGCCAGCGCACGTGGTCCCAGCAGTGGATTCCGGTTTCGAAGCCGGCGTCGCGCGCGGCGCGCAGCTCGGCCGCGCAGCGCGCGCCGATGTCGGGCCCGGGCAGCAGGGTGCCGTAGAGCAGGGTGCGAATCCCGTAGTGCTCGAGCACCGAGGTGCGCGCCACCTTGCCGACGAAGCCGCGCCGGAACACGCGCTTGACGGCGCGGCCGGTGTGGTCGGGGCCGAGGGAAAACAGGAAAGTGGCGCCCGCGCGCTGCCCGGCGAGGATCCGCATCAGTCGCGGCACGCCCTCGCGCGTGCCGCGGTAGGTGTCGACGTCGAGCTTGAGCGCCAGCCTCATTCGACCAGGCTGCGCGCCTCCGCGACGTGGCCGCGGTAGGCCTCGAAGATATAGTTCAGCGCGTCGCGCATTCCCACCTGCGGGCGCCACCTGAGCTCGCGCATCGTGTTGGCGATCGCCGGCACCCGGTTCTGCACGTCCTGGTAGCCTTTGCCGTAGTAGGCGTTGGCGCTGGTCTTGACGATCTTCACCTTGCGCGCGCTTTCCTTGTACTCGGGGTACTTGAGCGCCATCGACTTCATCATGCTCGCCAGCTGCGCAATCGAGTAGTTGTTGCGCGGGTTGCCGATGTTGTAGATCTTGCCGCTCGCCACGCCGCGCGGGTTGGCGATGATTTTCATCAGGGCGTTGATGCCGTCGTCGATGTAGGTGAAGGCGCGCTTCTGCTTGCCGCCATCGACCAGCTGGATCGGCTCGCCGCGCACGATGTGGCCCAGAAACTGGGTGATCACGCGCGAGCTGCCTTCCTTGGCCGCGCTGAGCGAATCGAGCCCCGCGCCGATCCAGTTGAACGGCCGGAACAGGGTGAAGTCGAAGCTCTGCTGCGCGCCGTAGGCCCAGATCACGCGGTCCATCAGCTGCTTGGAGCAGGAGTAGATCCAGCGCTGCTTGTGGATCGGCCCCAGCACCAGCTCGGAGGTCTCGGGATCGAACTCGCGGTCGCGGCTCATGCCGTAGACCTCCGAGGTCGAGGGGAAGATCAGCCGCTTGCCGTGCTTGACGCACGAGCGCACGATCGGCAGGTTGGCCTCGAAGTCGAGCTCGAACACGCGCAGCGGCTCGCGCACGTAGGTGGCCGGAGTGGCGATCGCCACCAGCGGGATCACGGTGTCGCACTTGCGGATGTGGTACTCGATCCACTCCTTGTTGATCGTGATGTCGCCCTCGAAGAAGTGAAAGCGCGGGTTGGACAGCAGGTCCGCGACGCGCTCGCTCTGCATGTCCATGCCGTACACGTCCCAGTCGGTGGTCTCGAGCACGCGCTTGGAGAGGTGGTGGCCGATGAAGCCGTTGACGCCGAGGACGAGGAGTTTTTTCATGGGGTCTTTGCTTGTCAGTCGAAAGATACGGGTTCCGGGCCGAAGCGCGCCTGCAGCTCGGCGGCGCCCGCTGCGCGGCCGTCGAGCTCGAATTCGAACAGCCGCAGCCGACCGCCGGAGGCGCAGTCGATGTAGCAGCGCACCCCTTCGCAGTATAGGGCCGGCGCGGCGGACGCGCCCGCGCGCGCGGGCTCGATGCGGGTGCGCAGGATCCTGAGCGGCACGCTGTCGACGCTCGCGAAGGCGCCGGGGTAGGGCGGCGCGACGCCGCGCACCAGGTCGTGGATCTCGCGCGCGCTCTTCGACCAGTCGATGCGGCCGTCCTCGGGGCGCCGGCCGCCGAAGTAGCTGCCGGCGGCGAGGTCCTGCGCCACGCCCGGCGCGCGCCCGGCGAGCAGCCCGGGCAGCACGGCATCGAGCACCAGCTCGGCCGCGAGGGTGACCTTGTCGAACACCTCGCGCGCCGTGTCGTCCGGCAGGATCGGCACCCGTTGCCGGCCGACGACCGCGCCCGCGTCGGGCTTCTCGGTCATGTAGTGCAGGCTCGCGCCGGTCTCGCGCTCGCCCTTGATCACGGCCCAGTTGACCGGCGCGCGGCCGCGGTACCTGGGCAGCAGCGAGCCGTGCAGGTTGAGCGCGCCGCGCGCGGGCGCCGCCAGCAGCCGCGCGCCGAGCATGCGGCGGTAGTAGAACGAGAACAGGAAATCCGGCGCGAGCGCCTCCACCCGCGCGGCGAAGCCGGGCTCGTTCGGGTCTTCCGGAAAAGCGGTCTCGAGGGCGTGCTCGGCGGCGAACTCGGCGACGCTCGCGAACCAGATGTTCTCGCCCGGCGAGTCGTGCTGCGTCACCACCAGCGGCACCTCGACCCCGTGCGCGAGCAGGGTCGCGAGGCAGCGCACCCCGACATTGTGGTAGGCGAAGACGACCGCGCGCGTCATTCCTCGCGCTGCAGGACGGCACCCACCACGTAGCGCGGGCGCTGGCGCACTTCCTCGTAGATGCGGCCGACGTACTCGCCCAGCAGGCCGATGCCGAACAGCTGCAGCCCGATCAGGAAGTAGGCCAGGATATCGCGGTCCCACAGCGCCGCGAGCGCCTCGCGCAGGCTGCCCGCGAGCAGCATGCGCTCGGCCATCACCACCAGGTACAGCAGCACCGAGCCGGCGGCGATCAGCATACCCAGCACCGAGAAGAACCGCAGCGGCGCGATCGAGAAGCCGGTCATCAGGTCGAAATTGAGCGCGATCAGCTTGAACAGCGAATACTTCGAGATGCCCGCCGCGCGCTCCTCGTGCGCCACCTCGATTTCGGCCGGGCGGCGGGCGAAGGTGTAGGCCAGCGCGGGAATGAAGGTGTTGGTCTCGCGGCACTTGTTGAGCGCGTCGATCACCTCGCGGCTGTAGGCGCGCAGCATGCAGCCCTGGTCGGTCATGCGGATGCTGGTGATGCGCTCGCGCAGCCGGTTCATCAGGCGCGAGGGCGCGCGCCGCAGCCAGCTGTCCTGGCGCTGGCGCCGCACCCCGCCGACATAGTCCGCGCCCTGGTCCATCCGGGCGAGCAGCTTGCCGATTTCCTCGGGCGGGTTCTGCAGGTCGGCGTCGAGCGTCACCACGCGCTCGCCGCGGCAGTGCGCGAACCCGGCCAGGATCGCCGGGTGCTGGCCGAAGTTGCCCGCCAGCAGCACCACGCGCGTGACTTCGGGGCGCCTGTCGAACTGCTCGCGCAGGATCGCCGCCGAGCGGTCGCGGCTGCCGTCGTCGACGAAGATCACCTCGTAGGAGAGCCCCAGCGCGTCGAGCGCGGGATACAGGCGCGCGAACAGCGCCGCGAGGCCTTCCTCCTCGTTGTATACCGGAATGACGACTGAGAGCTGGGGGGCCTGCATCGGGATCGGGCCGCGCTTCTAGCGGCGGTGAGCGGCAAGGATATCACCGAGCGCCGCGCAGACGCGGTCGACGTCGGCCTCGCGCATGGCCGGGAACAGCGGCAGCGTGGCGATGCTCGCGCCGACGCGCTCGGCGTGCGGGAAGTCGCCCGCCTTCCAGCCCTGCGCGCGGTAGAGCCGGAACAGGTGCATCGCCGGGTAGTGCACCCCGACGCCGATGCCGCGCGCGTGCATCAGCTCGATGAAGCGCGCGCGGCCGATCGTCATGCGCTCGAGCGGAAGCAGGACCTGGAACATGTGCCAGTTCGACTGCCCGAAGTCCGCCGGCGGCAGGCCGCAGCCGAGCGCGGGGTCGAGGCGCTCGAAGTAGCGCCGCGCGAGCTCGCGCCGGCGCGCGTTGAATTCCTCCAGCCGCTCGAGCTGGCCCAGGCCGATGCGCGCCGCGACGTCGGTCAGGTTCATCTTGGCGCCGGGCTCCTCGACCTCGATCTCGCCGCCGGGCAGGCGCAGCACGCCCTGCAGCCGCAGGCGCTCGCAGCGCGCGGCCTCGGCCTCGTCGTTCAGCACCAGGCAGCCGCCCTCGGCGGTGGTCATGTTCTTGTTGGCGTGGAACGAGAAGCACGCCAGGTCGCCGAAGCTGCCGACGCGCCTTCCCTTCCAGCTCGAGCCCATGCTCTGCGCCGCGTCCTCGATCACCCGCAGGCCGCGCTGCGCCGCGATCGCGTACACCGCGTCGCGCTCGAACGGCAGCCCCGCCATGTCGACCGGGAGCAGCGCCCTGGTGCGCGGCCCGAGCGCGGCCTCGATGCGGGCCGGGTCGATGTTGCGCGTGGCCGGATCGATGTCGACGAACACCGGCCGCGCGCCCGCGCGCAGCACCACGTTCGCGGTCGCCACCCACGAAAGCGGCGTGGTGACGACCTCGTCGCCCGGGCCGACCCCCGCCAGCGCGAGCGCGAGCTCGAGCGCCCCCGTTCCCGAGGCGAGCGCGCGTACCGGGCGGCCGCCGAAATATTCCGACAGCCGCGCCTCGAACGCCTTCGCCTGCGGCCCGGTGGTGAGCCAGCCCGAGCGCAGCACCTCGGCCACGCCGTCGATGGTCGCCGGGTCGATGCTCGGCCGGGTAAAGGGCAGGTAGTCGCTCACGGCGTCGCCACCGCGACCCGCCTGGGATCGCGCGCCAGCAGCCGCATCGGCAGCCCCGCCTGCACCAGCCGGTCGTACTCGGCCGGCGGCATCAGCGCCACGGCCGGACCGTGGCCGCGCCAGGCGCGCGAGAAGGCTTCCACCGTGGGCAGGTAGTTGCGGTTCTCCCAGGCAAGCGAATTGTCGAGCTCGTCCTTGTAGCCGACCATGATCGCCGTGCGCCTGGCGTAGAACAGGAAGCTGTGGTCGAACATCTGCACGTAGTAGACGCGTTGCGCGGCATCGAGCTCGGGCCTGATGCGCTGCACGATCTGGCGCGCCGAGTATACCGGCGCGAGCGACTGGTACGCGACCAGCAGCAGCTGCGTGAGCGCGAAGCCGCCGGCGGCGAGCCAGGCGAGCGCCGCGCCGCGGCGCGCGCGCAAGGCGACCAGGGTCGCGATCGCGCCCGCCGCCAGCACCGCGACGCCGGCCACCACCAGCCAGCGCTCGAAGCCCGCGACCATGCCCGGGGGCAAGTTGCCCGACAGGCGCGCGGTGGCGAGCGGCATCAGCGCGGCGAGCGCCGCACCGCCAAGCGCCGCGGTCGCGCTCAGCCAGGCCAGCGCGCGCGGCGTGACGCGCAGCAGCCAGTCCGCGAGCAGCATCGCGAGCGCCGGGAAGATCGGCAGGATGTAGGCCAGCAGCTTCGAGTCCGACATCGAGAAGAACACGAACACCAGCACGCACCAGGCGAGCATGAAGCGCTGCGGCTGGAACGCGAGCAGCGGGCGGTTCCGCGCGGCGGCGGCGAGCGCGCCGGGCAGCGCGAGCGTCCAGGGCACCGCGCCGAGCGCGAGCACCGGCAGGAAGTACCACCACGGCTGGTAGCGGCCGTGATCCTTGGTCAGGAAGCGATCGAAATGCTCGTGGATGAAGAAAAAGCGCGCGAACTCGTGGTTGGCGAGCGAGACCAGGATGAACCAGGGCGCGGCGATGAGGAGAAACAGCGCCAGGCCCGCGCCCAGCTCGAGCCGCGCGAGCAGGCGCCAGTCGCGCTGCCACAGCACGTACAGCGCCACCGCGCCTGCGGGCAGCACGATGCCGATCAAGCCCTTGGACAGCACCGCGAGCGCGCATGCCGCCCAGCCGACGAGCATCCAGCGCCGCCTGCCCCCGGGCGGGGCGCCGTCGCGCTGCGCGAGCGCGAACGCGCTCACCGCGAGCGAGAGGAAGAACGAAACGCCCATGTCGAGCGAGGCGATATGGCCCATGCCGGCCCACATCAGGCTGCCGCCCAGGATCAGCCCGGTCGCGCGCCCGACCGGGGCGCCGAACAGGCGCGCGGCGGCGAACGCCGCCGCCAGCACGCCCAGGAATCCGGTCAGCGCGGTCCACAGCCGCGCGCTCGAGGCGCTCTGGCCGAAGGCCTCGAACGCGGCCGCGGTGGCCCAGTACTGCAGCGGCGGCTTCTCGAAGTACTTCAGCCCGTCCAGGCGCGGGGTAAGCCAGTCGCCGCTGGCGACCATCTCGCGCGAGATCTCGGCGTAGCGCCCCTCGTCGGTGTTGAACAGGTCGCGCTGCCCCAGGTTGGCGAACCAGGCGAAGGCGAAGACGAACAGGAAGACGGCGGTCGTTGTTTTCATTGAGGTAATTGCGACGCTCGCGTAAAATTGTATCGCTATGAGGGAATTCGCGCGCATTAAACGTTTGCCACCTTACGTCTTCAACACGACGCACGAGTGGAAAATGGCTGCGCGCCGCCGCGGCGAGGACGTCATCGACCTGTCGATGGGCAACCCCGACGGGCCGACGCCGAAGCACATCGTCGACAAGCTGGTCGAGGCCGCGCAGCGCCAGGATACGCACGGCTACTCGGTGTCGAAGGGCATCCCGCGCCTGCGCAAGGCGGTCTGCGACTGGTACCTGCGGCGCTACGGGGTCGAGTTCGACCTCGATTCGGAGGCGATCGTCACCATCGGCTCGAAGGAGGGCCTGGCGCACCTGATGCTCGCCACGCTGGAGCGCGGCGACACCGTGCTGGTGCCGAACCCCTCCTACCCGATCCACATCTACGGCGCGATCATCGCCGGCGCCGACATCCGCTCGGTACGCATGACCGAGGGCGTCGACTTCTTCGCCGAGCTGCAGCGCGCCTGCGCCGAGCTGATCCCCAAGCCGAAGATGCTGGTGATCGGCTTTCCGTCCAACCCGACCGCGATGTGCGTCGAGCTCGACTTCTTCGAGCGCGTGGTCGCGTTCGCGCGCGAGCACGACATCATGGTGGTGCACGACCTGGCCTACGCCGACATCACCTTCGACGGCTGGAAGGCGCCCTCGATCATGCAGGTGCCGGGCGCGCGCGAGGTGGCGGTCGAGTTCTTCACCATGTCCAAGAGCTACAACATGGCGGGCTGGCGCATCGGCTTCATGGTCGGCAACAGGGACCTGGTGCACGCGCTGGCGCGCATCAAGAGCTACCACGACTACGGCACCTTCACCCCGATCCAGGTCGCCTCGATCGTCGCGCTCGACGGCCCGCAGGACTGCGTCGAGGAGATCCGCCGCACCTACCAGCGGCGGCGCGACGTGATGGTCAGGGGGCTGCACGAGCTGGGCTGGATGGTCACCAATCCGAAGGCCTCGATGTACGTCTGGGCCAAGATCCCGGAAGCCTACCGCTCGATGGGCTCGCTCGAGTTCGCCAAGAAGATGATCGACGAGGCGCGGGTCGCGGTCTCGCCCGGGATCGGCTTCGGCGAGTACGGCGACGACCACGTGCGCATCGCGCTGATCGAGAACGAGCACCGCCTGCGCCAGGCGCTGCGCGGGGTGCGCGACATGTTCAAGAAAGACGGTCTGCTGAAAGGCGCGGCGTGAAGCCGATCAACGTCGGCCTGCTCGGTATCGGCACGGTCGGCGGCGGCACCTGGGAGGTGCTCAGGCGCAACGCGCACGAGATCCAGCGCCGCGCGGGGCGCGCGATCGGCATCACGCGCGTGGCCGACAAGGCGCTCGCTCGCGCGCGCGGCATCGTCGGCGCCAAGGCGAAGCTCACCGCCGACGCGCGCGAGGTGACGCGCGCGAAGGACATCGACATCGTGATCGAGCTGATCGGCGGCACCGGCATCGCGCGCGAGCTGGTGCTGGACGCCATCGCGCACGGCAAGCACGTGGTGACCGCCAACAAGGCGCTGCTCGCCCACCACGGAAACGAGATCTTCGCCGCGGCGCAGAAAAAGGGCGTCATGGTGGCGTTCGAGGCCGCGGTCGCCGGCGGCGTGCCGATCATCAAGGCGCTGCGCGAGGGCTTGAGCGCGAACCGGATCGAATGGATCGCCGGCATCATCAACGGCACCTCGAACTTCATCCTGTCGGAGATGCGCGACAAGGGCCTCGACTTCGCCACCGTGCTGGCCGAGGCGCAGCGCCTGGGCTACGCCGAGGCCGACCCGACCTTCGACGTCGAGGGCGTGGACGCCGCGCACAAGCTGACCATCCTGTCGGCGCTCGCGTTCGGCATCCCGATGCAGTTCAAGAAGGCCTACACCGAAGGCATCACGCGCCTCACGCGCGCCGACATCGCCTACGCCGAGGAGCTGGGCTACCGCATCAAGCTGCTCGGCATAACGAAAAGAACCGCCAAGGGCATCGAGCTGCGGGTCCACCCCACGCTGGTGCCGGCGCGGCGCCTGATCGCCAACGTGGAAGGGGTGATGAACGCGATCCTGATCAACGGCGACGCGGTCGGGCCTACGCTTTACTACGGCGCCGGCGCCGGCAGCCTGCCGACCGCGAGCGCGGTGGTGGCGGACCTGGTCGACGTCACGCGCCTGATCACCGCCGACCCCGGCCACCGCGTGCCGCATCTCGCGTTCCAGCCCGACCAGCTGTCCGATACCAAGGTGCTGCCGATCGGCGAAGTCGAGACCTCGTACTACTTCCGCCTTCGAGTGCTCGACCGCCCGGGGGTGCTGGCCGACATCACGAGGATCCTGGCGCAGGGCTCGATCTCGATCGACGCCATGGTGCAGAAGGAGCCCGGCGCGGGCCAGAAGCAGGTCGACATCGTGCTGCTGACCCACCGCGCACTGGAGAAGAACGTCGACGCGGCGCTGAAGAAGATCGAAAAGCTGCGCACCGTGGTCGGCAAGGTGACCCGGATCCGGCTCGAAGAGCTGCTTTAGTGCGCTACGTCTCGACCCGCGGCGTCGGCGCGCCGCAGCGCTTCGCCGACATCGTGCTCGAAGGCCTCGCCCCCGACGGCGGGCTGTACGTTCCCGAAAGCACGCCGCGCGCCGACCTCGCCGCCTGGCGCGGGCTCGGCTATCCGGAACTGGCCTACGAAGTTTTGAAGTTATTCGCGGACGATGTTGCGGACCTGAAGAACATCGTCGAAAGAACCTATACCCGCGAGATATTCGGCTCCGACGAGATCACCCCGCTGAAGACGCTCGAGCCGGGGCTGCACCTCCTCGGGCTGTCGAACGGCCCGACGCTCGCGTTCAAGGACCTCGCGCTGCAGCTGCTCGGCAACCTGTTCGAAGTCGTGCTCGAGCAGCGCGGCGAGCGCCTCAACATCCTCGGCGCCACCTCGGGCGACACCGGCTCGGCGGCCGAGCACGCGATGCGCGGCAAGCAGAACCTGCGCGTATTCATGCTCTCGCCGCGCGGGCGCATGAGCCCGTTCCAGGCGGCGCAGATGTACAGCCTGCAGGACGAGAACATCCACAACCTCGCGCTCGAGGGCGTGTTCGACGACTGCCAGGACATCGTCAAGGCGGTCGCCGCCGACGCCGAGTTCAAGCGCCGCCACCGCATCGGCACGGTCAACTCGATCAACTGGGCGCGCGTCGCGGCGCAGGTGGTGTACTACTTCAAGGGCTACTTCGCGGCCACCGCGTCGGACGCGGAGCAGGTCTCGTTCGCGGTGCCCTCGGGCAACTTCGGCAACATCTACGCCGGGCACGTGGCGCGCTCGATGGGGTTGCCGATCCGGCGCCTGATCCTGGCCAGCAACGAAAACGACGTGCTGGACGAGTTCTTCCGCAGCGGGCGCTACCGGCCGAGGAAGGCGAAGGAGGTCAAGGCCACCTCGAGCCCGTCGATGGACATCTCCAAGGCCTCCAACTTCGAGCGCTACGTGTACGACCTGGTCGGGGGCGACGGCGCGCGGGTGCGCGAGCTGTGGCGCCGGCTCGGCGCCGAGGGCGCGTTCGACCTGTCGCACTCGGCCTACTACCGCAACCTGTCCGAGACCGGGTTCGTCTCCGGCCGATCGGTCCACGCCGACCGCCTCGCCACCATCCGCAGCCTGTGGCAGCGATACGGCGCGATGGTCGACCCGCACACCGCCGACGGGATCAAGGTCGGGCTCGAACAGCGCGAGGCGGGCGTGCCGCTGGTGTGCCTGGAGACCGCCCTGCCGGCCAAGTTCGCCGAGACGATCCGCGAGGCAATCGGGCAGGAGCCCGCGCGGCCGACCGGCTACGAAGGGATCGAAAGGCTGCCGCAGCGCTTCGAGGCGCTGCCCGCGGACGCGCAGGCGGTCAAGCGCTACATCGCGAAGCATGCGGCATGAGCGACGCCCGGCCTACTTTACGGCGCCGCCGGTGATGCCGGCGATGAAGCGGTCAAGGAAGAAGTTATAGGCGATTGCCACCGGGATGCTGGCGATCAATGCGCCCGCCATGATCTCGCCCCAGTAGAAAATGTCGCCGCGGATGAGATCGGTCGCCACGCCGAGCGTGATCGGCTTCTGGTCAGATGAGGAAATGAAGGTCAGCGCGTAGACGAATTCCTGCAAGGTCAGGGTGAACGTGAAAATCACCGCGGTCAGAATCCCCGGTAGCGACAGCGGGAGCGTCATCCTGATGAAGGCGCCGAACAGACTGCAGCCGTCGACGATCGCCGCTTCCTCAATTTCGGGCGGCATCGCCTTGAAGAACCCCATCAGCAGCCAGGTGCAGAACGGGATCGTAAAGGTCGGGTAAACCAGCACCAGCGACCACATCGAATTCTGCAAGCCCAGATCGGCGATGACCCGCGACAGCGGCAGGAACAAGAGGGTCGGCGGCACCAGGTAGGTCAGGAAAATGCCGATGCCCAGCGTCTCGCCGTTTCGCCCGGTCAGACGCGCCAGACTGTAGGCGGCCGGCAGCGCGGTGACGAGAGTGATCGCGACGACGCAGATGCCGATGATCAGCGAGTTCCACAGCCAGCGCGCAAACAGCGTCTGCTCGAACAGATAGCGGAAGTGCTCGAGAGTGGGCGGATCGTTGAACCAGAAGGGGATGTTGGTGACGTTGTAAAGATCGGCATTGGTTTTGAACGAGGTGATCAGCATCCAGTAGAACGGGAACGCGGCGAGGATGAAGAAGAACGCAAGCGCAGCGTAGAACCCGGTCTCTCGCAGGATATTGGCGATGCTGCGCGGCATGGTCAGATCTCCCGCCGTTTGATAAAGCGCAGCATCAGGATCACCACGACGAACAGCACCGGCAGCATGAACAGCGAAATGGCGGCCCCATGCGACACGTCGCCCGAAATGATGCCGGTCTGGAAACCCTCATAGCCAAGCACCGAGGTTGCGCCGACCGGACCGCCCATGGTCATCAGATAGACGACGGAAAGGTCGGTGAAGGTAAACACGATGCCGAAAATCAGGCCGATGGCCACGATCGGCAGAATCATCGGCACGATGATCTGGTAATTGCGCCGCCAGAAACCGGCGCCGTCGACCGTCGCCGCGTCGAGCACGTCCTGCGGGATCGCGGTGATGCCGGCGAGGAAGATCACGATCGCAAACGGAAAGAAACGCCAGGCATTGACGACGATCACCGACAGCATCGCCAGATGCGGGTCGCCAAGCCAGTTCGGTGCCTGCGAACGGGTGATGATGCCGAGCGCGATCAGCGTCCAGTTGATGACGCTGTAGAGAGAATCGAACATCCACTGCCAGGCGACCGTCGCGAGCGCAATCGGCACCGCCCAGGGTAATATGATGATCGCTCTGAAGAACTTGCGGCCGGGGAACGGCCGCAACAGCAGCAGCGCGCCGAACTTGCCGAGGATGAGGCCGAGGAACTGCGATCCAAACGTCAGGACGAAGGTATTGCGCAGCGTTTGCAGGAAAACCGGGTTCTGGACGATCTGCTCGAAATTCGCCAGTCCGACGAAGCGCCACGAGGGGTCGTAGATCGTGTAGGCGCTGACCGAGTAATACACGGCAAGCAGGAACGGCACGCCGACCAGCAACAGGACATAGAGGATCGCCGGCGTGACGAAGACGGCGCCGAGCACTTCGCGCCGGTCCAGGATGAACTGAAACCGCGAAGTACGCTTGGCGACTGATTCGGCGACTGCGACCATCGGTGGGAACCCGTTTCGTTTTATCGGCGAGTCGTGCGCTTGCCATCCTTGTCGAAATGGCGCAGCGCGCTGTTGCGCACGGCGAAGGGATGCCACTCGCCGGGCCGGATGCTTTCTTCGGCGACGTGCGCGGGCGGCAATTTCGCCGTGATCACCTGGTTCTGATCGAAGCCTTCCAGCGCACCGTAAACGATCCGTTCGGAACCGAGATATTCCGAGCGGTCGACGCGGAACTTGAATTCGGCAAAGGCCTCGCCGTTCATCATTTCCTTGGGCAGGAAATTCTCCGGACGGAAGCCGAGATAGCCGCCGTCGCGCGCGACGATGTTCATCGGCGGGGTGCCGACGAAGGTCGCGACGAAGCGGTCGGCGGGGTCGTCGTAGATTTCCGTCGGCGATCCCACCTGGCGCACCTGCCCGTGGTCGATGACGGCGATCCGGTCGCCCATGCCCATCGCCTCGACCTGGTCGTGGGTCACGTAGATGGTGGTGATGCCGACCCGCTGCTGGAACTGCTTGATCTCCAGGCGCGCCGAGGCGCGCAATTTGGCGTCGAGGTTGGACAGCGGCTCGTCGAGCAGCAGCGCGGTCGGCTCGCGCACGAGCGCGCGCGCGAGCGCGACGCGCTGGCGTTCGCCGCCCGAGAGCTGACGCGGCCGCCGCTCGAGCAGATGCCCGATACCGAGCAGTTGCGAGGCCCACGCCACCTTCTTTGCGATTTCAGCGCCGGGAACGCTCTGCGTCTTGAGCGGAAAGGCGATGTTGTTGCGCACCGTGAAGTGCGGATACAGACCGTAGCTCTGAAACATCATCGCCACGCCGCGGGCGCGCGGCGGGATATCGTTGACGACGTTGCCGCCGATCAAAAGGTCGCCGCTGGTCTGCTTCTCGAGCCCGCAGATGATGCGCAGATACGTCGTCTTGCCGCAGCCCGACGGCCCCAGCAATACCATGAACTCGCCGTCCGGCACCGTCAGCGAAATGCCGTCGACAGCGTTGACGTCGCCGAATTTCTTGACGATATCCCGCGTCAATACCGCAGCCATTGAACCCCCTCTAGACGCCAGCCGTGCCGGCATGAGCCGGAGCGCGCGCAAGCGCGCGCTCCGGGCGCCGAGCTATCAAGCCTTGTGCTGCCACTTCTTGAAGATGGCCTCGCACTGTCCGGTGGCCCACTTGACTGACTCTGCAGGGGTCAACTGACCCGTCGCCGCCTTCGCCATCATGTCGGGAACGATGAACGCGTAGTAGATCTCGTCCATCGCGGGCGAAGCCGGCCCCGGATAGCCCGGGATGGCGGACCACTGGTCCGAGTCCTGCAGGATCGCCAGCTTGTCGCGCGGGGTCGATGTCGGATCATCCGACAGGATCGGCATCGGCTTGGGCACGAGCCCGGCGAAGCACGGATTGTTGTAGCCGGAACTCGCGATGAAGGCTTCGCGCCAGTTCGCGGAATAGTGCCTGAGGAACTCGATCGCCGCTTCCTTGTTCTTGGCGAATTTCCAGATGCCGTAGAACTCGGAAGCGGCCCCCATGATCTGCTTCGCCGGGCCTTTGGGCGGCTTGATGACGTAGATGTCGTCGGCCAGTTTCTTGTTGAGTGTCTGCGCCGTACGATAGGCCGAGATCGGGTTGATGATATACGAGCCGACGCCCGAATCGATGTACTGGTTGTTGCTGGAATCGTTCCACGACAGCACGTCCGTGGTCATCGTCTCCTTGTAGAGGGCGGCGCCGAACTTGACCGCTTCAACCGCCTCCTTGCTATGGAGAACGATTCTCTTGCCGTGGTCGTCCTGAATCGAGGCGCCGTAGCTCCACAGCAGGCCGCGCCAGTTCGCGTTCGGGTCGTTGCTGTGACCGAGCGGGAGACCGACCGGGTGGCCTTTCGCCTTCAGCTTGGCGCCCCCGATCCTCAAATTGTCCCACGTGTCCGGCAACATCCCGATCTCGTCCCACAGGCTCTTTCGATACATGCCCGGGAAGTTGATGTAGAAATCGGGCCACGCCGACCAGCTTCCGTCGTCCTCGTTGTAGCCGAGCTGCTTGCCGATGACGGACACCTTGCCGTACTTTTTCTCGGTCTCCCGCACGAGATCGCCGACGTCCATGAAAAACCTGCGGTAGAGATGGGCGCCGCCGGAGCCGTTGAAGCCGAAAAGATCGTGTCCCGATTCGGCCGACGCCTCGGCGGCCGCGCGTGCGGGTATGTTCTGCACCGGCACGTGGTCGACCGTGACCGACACGCCGTTCTTTTCTCCCCACGCCTTGGCGAAATTGTCGAACCATGTGTCGTACGCGGGGACGAAATGGCTCCACTGGACGATCTTCAGCTCCTTGTCGGCCGCGAAGGCATTGCGCGCGAAGAAAAGCGGCGATGCAGCGGTGGACGACAGGGCGGCGATGCCCGCTCCTGCGCCCGCTGATTTGAGGAACTTTCGGCGCGATGCGCCGCTTTCAGAACTGCGCTTGGTCGCTACGGATTTAGACTTTGCCATGATCGGACCCTCCTCCTCACTTTGACGTGATCTGCTTGCCCGTTGGTTTCTTGCTCCCGCTTTCTTTATCGATACTTCTCCTTCCCGCGTCCAGAATGCAATATATCCTTCCAACCGACAAGCGGAAATTTCGTGACCCGGGGCGGGAAGCGGCGATTGCCGTGTCGCGCCGCGCTGTGTGAAACAGGACGTCAGGTTATGTCAGAATCGTGCAATGGGTTCGCAAGCTGCGCGCCATGAGCGCCGCGCTCGCCGGTGAGAAGAACGTGCTCGGCAGCGAGCTGCTCGCGTGCAGCTTTTCGCCGCTGACGGGCTATTTTCGCGACGGCTCCTGCGCCACCTACGGCGGCGGCGAAGTGGCGCACCTGGTGTGCGTGCGCGTGACGGCCGAGTTCATCGCCTTCAGCGTCGAGCGCGGCAACGACCTGGTGACGCCGGTGCCGGAGATGCGCTTCAAGGGGCTCAAGCCCGGCGACCGCTGGTGCCTGCACGTGCTGCGTTTCGTCGAGGCCTGGAAGGCCGGCCGCGCGCCGCAGGTCGTGCTGCAGGCCACCCACGAGAAGGCGCTCGAGTTCGTGCCGCTGGCCGTGCTCAAGCAACACGCGCTGGACCTGAACTAGCGGCCGATGAGCGATCCCCGCCGCTGGAGCGTGGTCGTGGTCTACGCGATCGCGATGGCGCTGCTCGAGGCGGCGGTGGTGGCCTACCTGCGCACCCTGATCGGGCGTATCGACCCCTATCAGCCCTCGCCGCTGCCGGTGCCGCAGCACCTGATGAAGATCGAGCTCGCGCGCGAGGCGGCGACGCTCGCGATGCTCGGCGCGGTGGCCTGGCTCGCCGGGCGCGAGCGGCGAACGCGCATGGGCTACTTCCTGCTCGCGTTCGGCGTGTGGGACGTCTTCTATTACGCTTTCCTCGTGCCGATGACCGGCTGGCCGCGCTCGCCGCTCGACTGGGACGTGCTGTTCCTGATCCCGCTGCCGTGGTGGGGGCCGGTGCTCGCGCCGATGTCGATCGCGGCTCTGATGATCGCCGGCGGCACGCTGGTGAGCCAGTTCGCGCGCGAGGGCCGCGCGCTCTGGCCCGGCCGCTGGGCGCTCGCGGCGGGCGCCGCCGGCGTCGCGCTTGCGCTGGTCACGTTTATGGCCGACGCGCTGCGCGCGCCGCGCTGGAGCGCGCAGGCCCTCGGCAGCGTCCTGCCGACGGCGTTCGACTGGCCGCTCTTTGCGGCTGCGCTCACGCTGATGTGCGCGCCGCTCGCGGACCTCGCGCGGCAGCTGCGGCGATGACCGAGCAGGCGTTCGGCCCCTGGCACCCGGGCATCGAATCGAGCCTGCCGCGGCGCCTGCTGCCGCTCGCGACCCTGTACCGGCCCGAGAACGTGCTCGGCTCGCTCGAGGACGCGCTCGAGCTGGCGGACCTGACCGGGCTCGCGGCCGACGAATTGGTCGCGTTCCGGCCGCAGCGGCTTGCGCTGCACGAGCTGCTGGTGCGCGTGATGGCCGACCTCTCGGTGCCCGACGGGCCGCGGGTCGAGGACCTGGGGATCAATTTCCGCGCCATGACCTCGACCCTCCTCGAGCGCTACGTCGCGCCGCGCATGAAGGATATCGAGCAGACCTATCGTCGGCTCGAGCGCGAGATCGCGACGCTCGCCGGCGCCGAGCTCGAGGCCGCCTTCGCCGCGCGCGCTCTTGTCGACTGGGAGGGGCGAGCGGCCGGGGAGCGCAACGCCGCGGCGCGCGCCGCGCTGCGCGCCGTGGCGCGGGTGGCTGGGTCGGTGTGCGCGCGCCACGGCCGGCTGTGGGGCGAGCCGGCGCTGCTCTCGAAGGTCGCCGTACGCCTGGCCATGAACGAGCACGGCAGCGTCGCCATCGGGCGGCTGATCGAGCCGCTGATCGCCGAGGCGGTGCGGGCCGAAGGCTACACGCTGCTGCCGGTGCAGCGCGAGCCGGTGGTGATGAACATCAAGGGCGCCTCGGCCTCGGGCAAGAGCACCATGCGCCCGCTGCACAAGCGCCTTGCGGACGAGATCGGCGTGGCCTGGGGCGATTTCGCGCTGATCAGTCCCGACATCTGGAGGAAGCAGCTGCTCGACTACGGCTCGCTCGGCGAGGCCTACAAGTACGCCGGCAGCTTCACCGGCCAGGAGCTGCGCATGATCGACCAGAAGCTCGACCGCTACATGGCGGCCAAGGCCGAGCGCGGCGGTATTCCGCACCTGTTGATCGACCGCTTCCGCTTCGACAGCTTCGCGCCCGAGTCGGATGAGGCCGGGAGCAACCTGCTCACGCGCTTCGGCCGCATCGTGTACCTGTTCTTCATGATTACCCCGCCCGACGCCACGGTCGAGCGCTCGTGGAAGCGCGGCCTGGACGTCGGGCGCTACAAGGCGGTGGACGACCTGCTGGCGCACAACGTCGAGGCCTATGGCGGGATGCTGGAGCTGTTCTTCACCTGGGCGCTCGCGCGCGGCAAGAGCGTGCATTATGAGTTTCTTGACAACAGCGTGCCCGCAGGCGAGCGCCCGAAGAGCGCAGCCTTCGGGCGCGACGGCGAGCTCAACGTGCTGGACGTCAAGTGCATGCTCGACATCGCGCGCTACGCGCGCATCAACGTCGACGCCACGGGCCCGCGGGAGGTTTACCGCGAGCGCGAAGCGATGCGCGCGGAGAACAGCACCGGCTTCCTCGCCGCCTGCGCGCGGCGCCTGCCGGCGCTCAACTTCGCGGCGCGCGACACTGGCCGCGTCTACCTGCGCATCGAGGCGGGACGCGCGGCCTGGGCCGAGCCCGCCGCGCTTGCCGCCGCGCTCGAGGACGCCGACACGCGCGCCGGGATCCTGGCGGCGGCGCCGCAGGCGCGCGAGGCGCCGCCGCGCCGCGCGGGCGAGGCGCCGCTGATCGAGCGCAGTCGCACCCTGGGACGCTAGGCGGCGCGCGCGCGGCGCGTGCTAAGCTGGCCCGGATCATGCTGCAAGACCTGCAACGCTGGTTCGCGTCGCCCTGGTTCATGCTGGGCGACACGCAAGTCACTGCCGGCCGGCTGATCGGCCTGGTGGTGATCGTCGTCGCAGTGTGGTGGTTCGCCTCGCTGGTCGAAACCGGCGTGCGGCGCGTGGCGTTGCGCGGCGACGGCCACGCCAAGAGCACCCCGGCGGTGTACGCCTGGTCGCGCGTGCTGCGCTACTCGGTGTGGATCGTCGGCACGCTGGTCGGCCTGAGCTACATCGGCTTCGACCTCACCAACCTCGCGCTGTTCGGCGGCGCGATCGGGGTCGGCATCGGCTTCGGCTTGCAGAACATCTTCAGCAATTTCGTCTCGGGCATCATCCTGCTGCTCGAGCGCACGCTCAAGGTCGGCGACTTCGTCGACCTCCAGTCCGGCGTGCAGGGAACCGTGCGCGAGATCGGCCTGCGCTACACGCGGGTGACGACCAACGACGACGTCGACATCATCGTGCCGAACTCCGAGTTCATCAACGGGCGGGTGACCAACTGGACCTACGAGCACCAGATGCGCCGCCTGCACATTCCGTTCGGCGTCGCGTACGGCAGCGACAAGCAGCGCGTCAAGGCCGCGGGCCTGCGCGCCGCGAGGAAGGTCGAGGCCGCCGCCGCGCCCTCAGGGCGCGAGCCGGACGTGTGGCTGGTCGGCTTCGGCGACAGCAGCCTGAATTTCGAGCTTGTGGTGTGGGTCGGCCCGGAGCGCGTGGCGCGCCCCGGTTTCACCCAGGCCGAGTACCTGTGGACGATCGAGGACGAGCTGCGCGCCGAGGGCATCGAGATTCCGTTTCCGCAGCGCGACCTGCACGTGCGCTCGGGCACGCTGCAGGTTCGGCTCGACCGCCCGGCCTGAGCTAGACGCCGTAGGCTTTGCGCACGAGCGTCAGCGGGTGGGCCTTCTCGGCCTTGCCGGCGGCGTCGCCTTCCTTCATCCCCTGCAGGATGTGGCGCGCGGCGATCGGGCAGTCCGAGCTCACGTAGTCCGGCTCGCCGTCCGCCATCTGGCGGAACACCGGGCGGCCGATCTTCATCGAGTTGGTGTAGAACTCGGTCTTGACGCCCCAGGTGCCGTCGTGCCCGGCGCAGCGCTCGACCGTGTTGAGCTCGGTGCCGGGCACCAGCTCGAGCACCTCGCGCGTCTTCTGCCCCATGTTCTGCACCCGCGAGTGGCAGGGGATGTGGTACGAGACCTTGCCGAGTTTTGCGCTGAAGTCGGTCTTGAGCAGGCCGTCGCGCTTGCGCATCACGAGGTACTCGAAGGGGTCGAACATCGCTTCCTGCACCGCCTTGACGTCGGCTTCGTCAGGGAACATCAGCGGCAGCTCCTGCTTGAACATCAGCGCGCAGGACGGCACCGCGGCGAGGATCGCGTAGCCTTCGCGCGCGAGCTTCGCCAGCGGCGGGATGTTCGCCTCCTTGTGCCTGGCCACCGTCTCGAGGTCGCCCAGCTCGAGCTTGGGCATGCCGCAGCAGGATTCCTTCCCGACCAGCACGTAGGGGATCTCGTTGTGCGCGAGGATCGCGAGCAGGTCCTCGCCGATGCCGGGCTCGTTGTAGTTCACGTAGCAGGTAGCGAAGATCGCGACCTTGCCCGGCGCGTGCTTGCCGTCCCTGACCGGGAAGTCCTTCGAGCGCGCCGCGTTGGGGCGGAATTTGCGGGCGGCGTAGGGCGGCAGCTCGCGCGCCCTCGCCACGCCGAGCGTTTTTTCCATCAGGCCGCGCGCGGCGCCGTTGTGGTTCAGCGCGTTGACCGTCTGTACCACCACCGGGATGGTCGCCAGTTTGCCGAGCGCGTCGGTGGACGAGAGCAGCCGGTCGCGCAGGCTCGCTCCTTGCTTCCTGAACTTGACCGCCTTGGCGCGCAGCATCAGGTGCGGGAAGTCGACGTTCCAGGGATGCGGCGGCACGTACGGACACTTGGTCATGTAGCACATGTCGCACAGGTAGCACTGGTCGATCACCTTCCAGTATTCCTGCTTGGCGACGCCGTCGACCTCCATCGTCTTCCCCTCGTCGATCAGGTCGAACAGGGTCGGGAACGCGGTGCACAGGTTGACGCACCTGCGGCAGCCGTGGCAGATCCCGTACACCCGCTCGAGCTCCTGGTCGAGCGCGCCCTGGTCGTAGAACGCCTCGCTCTTCCAGTCGAGCGGGTGGCGGGTGGGCGCTTCCAGGTTGCCTTCGCGTTCGGCCATGGTCCTGATCCTGATGGAGTCAAAACAGGTTAGCGGCGCCACGCCGGTGAATCAAATCGATTTTCGCAATTTCGCGCATTGCCCGCGCCTATCGCGCGGGCGCGTTAAGTTGACCTGGGTCAAACGCGGGATTGCTCCAATCGCTAGCATCTGCCCGTACTGTCGCTCTCGGGAGGCGCTTACCATGCCGGACATGCGGCGTTGCGGCGGGCCGTTCTGACGCCGGCCTGCTACCACTGCGGGCTCGCGGTCGCCGAGCCCGGGCGTTACCGGGCGAGGGTTCTTGGCGCCGAGCGCGAGATGTGCTGCGCCGGCTGCCAGGCGGTCGCGCGCACCATCGTCGCGGCCGGCTTCGAGCGCTACTACGAGACGCGCTCGGAGGCGGGCCCGCAGCCGCAGGACCTGCCGCCGCTCGAGGCCTACGACGACCCGCTGGCGCAGAAGGAGTTCGTTGCCGCGAGCGGCGAGAACCTGCGCGAAGCGGCGCTGATCCTCGATCGCATCCGCTGCGCCGCCTGCCTGTGGCTGTCGGAGCAGTGGCTGAGGCAGGTCCCGGGGGTGCTGCGGGTCGAGATCAACTACGCCACCCACCGCGCGCACGTGGCCTGGGACGCGCGCCGGGTCAAGCTGTCCGGGATCCTGCAGGCGATCCGCGCCATCGGCTACGACGCCTACCCCTACGACCCGCGGCGCCAGGACGAGCTCGAGCGGCGCGAGCGCAGGAGCGCATTGTGGGGCCTGTTCGTGGCCGGCTTCGGCGCGATGCAGGTGATGATGTACGCCTTCCCGGCCTATCTCGACGCCGGCGCGGGAACGCTGAGCGCCGCGAGCGAGCAGCTGATGCGCTGGGCGAGCCTCGCGCTCACCACCCCGGTGATGCTCATCTCGTGCCGGCCGTTCTTCGGTGCCGCCTGGGGCGAGCTCAGGCGCAGGCGCATCGGCCTTGACACGCCGATCGCGTTCGGCCTCGCGGCCGGCTTCGGCGCGAGCGCCTGGGCCACCTTCGCCGGGCGGGGCGAGGTGTACTTCGATTCGATCACCATGCTCGTTTTCCTGCTGCTGGGCGCGCGCTTCATCGAGGCTTCCGCGCGGCGGCGCGCGGCGCGCGAGCTCGATCATCTGGCGCGCTGGATGCCGTCGTTCGCGCTGCGCCTGCGCGATCCGGCCGACGCCGCGAGCGTCGAGCGCGTGCCCGCGCACCGGCTCGCCGCCGGCGACCGGGTGCTGGTGCCCGCGGGCGAGCGCGTTCCGGCCGACGGCGTGGTCGAGCGCGGCGACTCGAGCGCGGACGAATCGCTGCTCAGCGGCGAGTCGCGCCCGGTGGCGAAAGCCGCGGGCGCCGCGCTGGTCGGCGGCTCGGCCAACCTCGAGCAGCCGCTGGTGATGCGCGTCACGCGCGCCGGCGCCGAGACCCAGGCCGCGGCGATCGCGCGCCTGGTCGAGCGCGCCGCCGCGGGCAAGCCGAAGCTGGTCGAGCGCGCCGACTGGCTCGCAAGGCGCCTTACGCTCGCGGTGCTCGTGGTCGCCGCCGGCGCCTTCCTGTGGTGGCTGGGAATCGCGCCCGCGCGCGCGCCCTGGGTCGCGGTCGCGGTGCTGGTGGCGACCTGCCCCTGCGCGCTCGCGCTCGCGGCGCCGATCGTGCTCACCCGCGCGAGCGCACTCTTGCTCGCGCGCGGCATCGCGCTCACCCGCCCGCGCGCGCTCGAAGCGCTCGAGCGCGCCACCGACGTGGTGCTGGACAAGACCGGCACCCTGACGCGCGGGCGCTTTGCGATCGTACGCGTGGCCGTTTTCGGCGCGGCCGACGAGGCACGCTGCCGGGCGCTCGCGCGCTCGCTCGAGGCCTCGAGCCGGCACCCGATCGCGCTCGCATTCGGCAAAGGCGCGACCGAAGCGGTGTCGCAGCCGAGGAACTTCCCCGGCCACGGCGTCGAAGCAACGATCGGCGGCCGGCGCATGCGCATCGGTTCAGCGGCCTTTTGCGCCGAGCTCGCCGCCGACGCGCCGCCGACGCTTGAAACTTCGCAAGAGCAGACGCGTGTCTTCCTTGCCGACGAGCGCGGCTGGCTGGCCGCGTTCCTGCTTGAGGACGAGCTGCGCGAGGACGCGGCCGAGCTGGTGGCGGCGCTCGCCGCGCGCGGCTTGCGGCTCCACCTGGTGAGCGGCGACGATCCGGCGCTGGTCGAAGCGCTGGCACGGCGGCTGGGCATCGAGTCGTTCGCCGGCGGTGCCACCCCGCAGGACAAGTTCGCCTTCGCCGAGCGGCTGCAGCGCGGGGGCAGGGTGGTGGCGATGATCGGCGACGGCATGAACGACGCGCCGGTGCTCGCGCGCTCCGACGTCTCGATCGCGATGGGCGGCGGCGCCGACGCCGCCAAGCGGCAGGCCGACCTGGTGCTGCTGGGCGAGCGCCTGGGCGCGGTCGCGCAGGCCTTCGGCACGGCGCGCGCGGCGATGCGCGTGGTGTGGCAGAACTTCGGCTGGGCGCTGGCCTACAATGCGGCTGCGCTGCCGCTCGCCGCCGTCGGCTGGATTGGCCCGTGGCAGGCGGCGCTCGGAATGTCCGCCAGCTCCTTCGTCGTGGTGCTCAACGCGATGCGCCCGCTCGCCCCGCCGTCATGGAAAGCCTCTACATCCTCATCCCGATCTCGCTCGTATTCGTATTCGTGATCGCCTGGGCGTTTTGGCGCGCGCTCGAGAGCGGCCAGTTCGACGACCTCGAGCGCCCGTCCCAGGACCTGCTCGCCGACGACGACCGGCCGAAAGAGTCAAAACCGGGGACAGACCCCGATTTCAAAACCGGGGACAGACCCCGATTTCCAAAAGCATGAAATCGGGGTCTGTCCCCATCCCAGGCTACTTTTGCGCCAGGTCGAAGCGATCAAGGTTCATCACCTTGTCCCACGCCACCACGAAGTCCCGCACGAACTTTTCCTTCGCGTCCGCGCTGGCATAGACCTCGGCGAGGGCCCGCAGCTGCGAGTTGGAGCCGAACACCAGGTCAACCCGCGTGCCTGTCCACTTGACCTTCCCCGTCTTGCGGTCGCGCCCCTCGAACAGATCTTTCGCGTCCGAGACCGGTTTCCACTCCGTGCGCATGTCGAGCAGGTTGACGAAGAAGTCGTTGCTTAGCGCCTCGGGCCTGGAGGTGAGCACGCCGTGCCTGGCGCCGCCGACGTTGGTCCCCAGCATGCGCATGCCGCCGACGAGGACCGTCATCTCGGGCGCCGTGAGCGTCAGGAGCTGTGCCTTGTCGATAAGCATGGCCTCGGCGGTGACCGTGTACTTGGCGTTCAGATAGTTGCGGAAGCCGTCGGCGATCGGCTCGAGCACGGCGAAGGACTCGACGTCGGTCTGCGCCTGCGAGGCGTCCATGCGGCCGGGCCTGAATGACAGCTTCACGTTGACGCCGGCCTTGTTCGCGGCCTGCTCGACGCCCGCGCAGCCCGCGAGCACGATCAGGTCGGCGAGCGACAGCTTCTTGCCGCCCTTGGCCTTCCTGTTGAAGTCGGCCTGGATGCCCTCGAGCGTCTTCAGCACCTTCGCGAGCTGTGCCGGCTGGTTCGCCGCCCAGTCCTTCTGCGGGGCGAGCCGGATGCGCGCGCCGTTGGCGCCGCCGCGCTTGTCGGAACCGCGGAAGGTGGACGCCGACGCCCAGGCCGTCGATACGAGTTGCGCCACTGACAGCTTCGAGGCGCGGACCTTCTTCTTGAGTTCGGCGATTTCCTTCGCGCCGATAAGCTTGTGATTGAGCGCCGGAATCGGATCCTGCCAGATCAGCTCTTCCTTCGGCACTTCCGGTCCCAGGTAGCGCGCGCGCGGGCCCATGTCGCGGTGCGTCAGCTTGTACCAGGCGCGCGCGAAGGCATCGGCGAAGGCCTGCGGGTCTTCGAGGAACTTGCGCGAGATCTTGCCGAATTCCGGATCGAAGCGCAGCGTCAGGTCGGTGGTCAGCATGGTCGGCTTGTGTTTCTTGTTCGGATCGTGCGCGTCGGGAATGATCTCCGGCGCGTTCTTCGCCACCCACTGCTTGTTGCCGGCGGGCGACTTGGTCAGCTCCCATTCGTACTTGAACAGGTTCTCGAGGAAGTTGTTGCTCCACAGCGCCGGGGTCCTGGTCCAGGTCACTTCGAGGCCGCTGGAGATCGTGTCGGCGCCGTGTCCCGAGCGGTAGTCGCTCATCCAGCCCAGGCCCTGCGCTTGCAGCGGCGCGGCTTCCGGCTCGGGCCCCTTGTGCGATTCCGGGGCGGCGCCATGGCACTTGCCGAAGCTATGGCCGCCCGCGATGAGGGCGACGGTTTCCTCGTCGTTCATCGCCATGCGGCCGAAGGTGGCACGGATGTCCTTGGCGGCGGCCATGTAGTCGCCGCTGGCGTTCGGGCCTTCAGGGTTGACGTAAATCAGGCCCATGTGGGTGGCACCGAACGGTGGCTGCAGATCGCGCTCGCCGCTGAAGCGCATGTCGTCTTTCAGCCAGGCGAGCTCGTCACCCCAGTTCACGTCGTCGTCCGGCTCCCAGACGTCGGCACGGCCGCCGCCGAAGCCGAAGGTCCTGAAGCCCATCGACTCCAGCGCGACGTTGCCGGCGAGAACGATGAGATCGCCCCAGGAGATGGCCGCGCCGTACTTCTGCTTGATCGGCCACAGCAGGCGGCGCGACTTGTCGATGTTGACGTTGTCCGGCCAGCTGTTGAGCGGGGCGAAGCGCTGCTGGCCGCGGCCGATGCCGCCTCGGCCGTCATCGATGCGGTAGGTGCCGGCGGCGTGCCACGCCATGCGGATGAATTGCGGCCCGTAGTGGCCGAAATCCGCCGGCCACCAGTCCTGCGAGTCGGTCATCAGCTTGACCAGGTCCTTCTTCAGCGCCTTGTAGTCGAGGCTCTTGAATTCCTTCGCGTAGTTGAATCCCTCGCCCATCGGGTCGGACTTCGAGGAATGCTGGTGCAGCAGTTCCAGCCGCAGCTGGTTCGGCCACCAGTCCCGGTTCGTCCTGCCGAGGCCGGCGGTGTGGTTGAACGGGCACTTCGTTTCGGTTGCCATGAGTTCTCTACCTCTTGTGGTTCAGCGGGCTCATTAGAGGCCGAAATCCGCCCATCGTGAAATTGATTGTCGCGATGCCGCCGATTGGCGCCCCCTATCCGGCCGCGTCAGCCTGGCGACCGTTTGACGTAGGTCAAACCGCCCGCGGCGGCGGTCTCTAGGATGGCCCCGGGGCGCCAATCCAGGGGGGAATCCACTCACATGCCAGCCGAAAACACGTACAACTACAAGGTGGTGCGCCAGTTCGCGATCATGACCGTCGTCTGGGGTGTGGTCGGGATGCTGGTCGGCGTGCTGATCGCGTCGCAGCTGATCTGGCCGGCGCTCAACTTCGACACGCCGTGGCTGACCTACAGCCGCCTGCGGCCGCTGCACACCAACGCCGTGATCTTCGCCTTCGGCGGCTCGGCGCTGTTCGCGACCTCCTACTACGTGGTGCAGCGCACCTGCCACACGCGCCTGTTCTCCGGCGGGCTGGCCGCGTTCACCTTCTGGGGCTGGCAGCTGATCATCGTGCTCGCCGCGGTCACGCTGCCGCTGGGCATCACCACCTCCAAGGAATACGCCGAGCTCGAGTGGCCGATCGACATCCTGATCGCGATCGTGTGGGTGGCCTACGCGATCGTGTTCTTCGGCACCCTCGCCAAGAGAAAGGTGCAGCACATCTACGTCGCCAACTGGTTCTTCGGCGCGTTCATCCTCACGGTGGCGATCCTGCACATCGTCAACAGCGCCGAGATCCCGGTCACCATGTGGAAGTCGTACTCCGCGTACGCCGGCGCGCAGGACGCGATGGTGCAGTGGTGGTACGGCCACAACGCGGTGGGCTTTTTCCTCACCGCGGGCTTCCTCGGCATGATGTATTACTTCATCCCGAAGCAGGCCGGGCGCCCGGTGTACTCCTACCGCCTGTCGGTGGTGCACTTCTGGGCCCTGATCTTCACCTACATGTGGGCCGGCCCGCACCACCTGCTCTACACCGCGCTGCCGGACTGGACGCAGTCGATCGGCATGATCTTCTCGCTCATCCTGCTGGCGCCGTCCTGGGGCGGGATGATCAACGGCATCATGACGCTCTCGGGCGCGTGGCACAAACTGCGCGACGACCCGATCCTGAAGTTCCTCGTCGTGTCGCTTTCGTTCTACGGCATGTCGACCTTCGAGGGGCCGATGATGGCGATCAAGACGGTCAACGCGCTGTCGCACTACACCGACTGGACCATCGGCCACGTGCACAGCGGCGCGCTCGGCTGGGTCGGCCTGGTGACGATAGGCTCGATGTACTACCTGATCCCGCGCCTGTTCGGGCGTTCGGAGATGTACAGCGTGCGCCTGATCAACGTGCACTTCTGGATCGCGACCATCGGCATCGTGCTCTACATCGCGGCGATGTGGATCGCCGGGGTGATGCAGGGGCTGATGTGGCGCGCGGTGGGCTCGGACGGCATGCTGACCTACAGCTTCGTCGAGAGCGTCAAGGCGACCTATCCGTTCTACGGCATCCGCCTGCTGGGCGGCCTGTTCTACTTCTCCGGCATGCTGGTGATGGTCTACAACGTGGCGAAGACGGTTTCGGGCGCGAAGGCGGTCGAGGCGCCGATCCCGGCCCCCACCGCGGCCCCGTCCGCGGTCCATACGGCGGCGCACGCCTAGGAGTGGAGCGATGAAACTCACGCATGACATGATCGAACGCAACAACGCGCTGCTCATCATCCTGATCATCCTGGTGGTGAGCGTGGGCGGGCTGGTCGAGATCGTTCCGCTGTCGTTCCAGAAATCGGTCATCGAGCCGGTCGCGGGCTTGAAGCCCTACAGCGCGCTCGAGCTCACCGGGCGCGACATCTACATCCGCGAGGGCTGCAACAACTGCCACTCGCAGATGATCCGGCCGTTCCGGGCCGAGGTCGAGCGCTACGGCCCGTACTCGGTGGCGGGCGAGTTCGTCTACGACCACCCGTTCCTGTGGGGCTCCAAGCGCACCGGGCCGGACCTGGAGCGCGTGGGCGGCCGATACTCGGACGACTGGCACCGCATCCACCTCAACAACCCGCGCGACGTGGTGCCCGAGTCGAACATGCCGGCCTACCCCTGGCTCGCGCGCAACCCGGCCGACGCGGCCGACATCCAGGCCAAGATGCGCGCGCTGCGCATCGTGGGCGTGCCCTACACGGATGCCGACATCGCCAAGGCGCCGGCGGAGCTCAAGGACAAGACCGAGCTCGACGCGCTGATCGCCTACCTGCAGAACCTCGGGGTCGCGGGCCGCGGCGCCGCGCGGCCTTAAGGGGAGACTCATGGATACGATCCTGATTCACAACATCTGGACGGTGGCCTCGCTCGCCGTGTTCCTCGGCATCGTCTGGTGGGCCTACGCGCCTTCGCACCGCGAGCGCTTCGAGCGCGACGCGCGCATGGTGTTCGACGAGCCCGAGCAGCCGGCCGACGACGGAGGGGCGCGCCAATGAGCCAGTTCAGCAGCAGCTTCTGGGACGTCTACATTTCGGTCATCACGCTGGTGTCGGTCATCGCCTGCGGCGTGTTGCTCAAGCTGCAGAGCGTGCGCAAGGTCGCCGGCGGCAGCACCGAGACCACCGGCCACACCTGGGACGAGGACCTGGGCGAATACAACAACCCGCTGCCGCGCTGGTGGATGTGGCTGTTCTACATCACCATCGTGTTCGCGCTGGTCTACCTCGCGCTCTACCCGGGACTGGGCAGCTGGAAAGGGCTGCTTGGCTGGAGCGAGGTCGGGCAGCTCAAGCAGGAGGACGCGGCGGCCGCGGCGAAGTACGGACCGATCTACGACAAATTCGCGGCGCAGAACGTGGTCGCGCTGGCCAAGAACGCGGATGCGCTCGCCATCGGGCAGAAGCTGTTCCTCAACAACTGCGCCCAGTGCCACGCGTCCGATGGCGGCGGTAGCCGCGGCTTTCCCAACCTGAGCGACAGCGACTGGCTCTACGGCGGCGATCCGGCGACCATCGAGCAGACCATCACCGACGGGCGCAACGGCGTCATGCCGCCCTGGGGTCCGGTGCTGGGCGCCGAGGGAGTGAAGGACGTCGCGAGCTACGTGATCTCGCTCTCGGGCGGTGCCGCCGACAGCATCCGCATCGCGCGCGGCAGGGAGATTTTCGCCAAGACCTGCATCGCCTGCCACGGCGCCGACGGCAAGGGCACGCCCGCGCTCGGCGCGCCGAACCTGACCGACAAGACCTGGCTCTACGGCGGCGGCGAGCCGACCGTCGTCGAGACCGTGACCAAGGGGCGCCAGGGCCACATGCCGGCCTGGAAAGGCATCCTCAGTCCGGCCAAGATTCACCTCCTGACGGCCTACGTGTATTCGCTATCGCATCCGTGACCACGGGCATTCCCGCCGAGGCGAGCGCCGAGCAGGCGCTGTACGAGGTCCGGCAGAAGATCTACCCGCGCGCGGTGCGCGGCTGGTTCGCTGCCTGGCGCTGGGCGCTGGTGTGGGCGACCCAGCTGGTGTTCTACGGCGGCGCCTGGCTGACCTGGAACGGGCGCCAGGCGCTGCTGTTCGACATCGCGCAGCGCAAGTTCTACATCTTCGGCCTGGTGTTCTGGCCGCAGGACATCATCTACCTCACGGTCCTGCTGGTGATCTCGGCGTTGAGCCTGTTTCTGTTCACCGCGATCGCCGGGCGCCTGTGGTGCGGCTACGCCTGCCCGCAGACGGTCTACACCGAGATCTTCATGTGGCTCGAGAAGCTGATCGAGGGCGACCGCGCCAAGCGCATCCGCCTGGATCGCAGCGGGCTGAGCGTGCAGAAAGTTCTGCGCAAGGGCGCCAAGCACGCCGCCTGGATCGCGCTCGCGCTCTGGACCGGGTTCACCTTCGTCGGCTACTTCACGCCCATCCGCGGCCTGTGGCACGAGGTCTGGGGCGGCTCGACCGGACCGTGGGCGACGTTCTGGATCCTGTTCTACGGCTTCGCCACCTACGGCAACGCCGGCTGGATGCGCGAGCAAGTGTGCAAGTACATGTGTCCCTACGCGCGCTTCCAGAGCGCGATGTTCGACCGCGACACGCTGATCATCACCTACGATCCGGCCCGCGGCGAGCCGCGCGGGCCGCACGCGCGCAACATCGACTACAAGGCGCGCGGCATGGGCGACTGCGTCGACTGCGGCGTGTGCGTGCAGGTCTGCCCGACCGGGATCGACATCCGCAACGGGCTGCAATACGAATGCATCGGCTGCGCCGCGTGCATCGACGGCTGCGACCAGGTGATGGACAAGATGGGCAGCCCGCGCGGCCTGATCCGCTATTCGACCGAGTATGCCTTGGACAACAAGCTCGGCCGGGCGCAGATGTTCCGCCGCGTGTTCCGTTTGCGCTCGCTGATCTATCTCGCGATCCTGGCCGGCATCGTGATCGCCGCCGGGGTGAGCCTTTACCTGCGCGTGCCGCTCAAGGTGGACGTGATCCGCGACCGCGCCGCGATCGCGCGCGAGGTCGGCGACGGCGAGATCGAGAACGTGTACCGGCTGCAGATCATCAATACCACCGAGCGCCCGCAGCGCTACGCAATCAGCGTCGAGGGACTCGAGGACATCCACGTCGCCGGCCCGAGCGAGGTCGAGGTCGGCCCCGCCTCCAGCCGCGAGCTGCCGTTCAGGGTGCGCGTGCACGCCGAGCGCGAGCATCTCGCGCCGGGCACGCACCGGATCGAGTTCAAGGTGCGCGCCCTGGGCGACGAGAGCGTCAAGGTCGAAGAGAAATCCGTGTTCATCGTCCGCTAGGAGCATCCATGGCAAGCCTGCCCGAAACCGTCGCCCGTCCCTGGTACCGCGAGCCCTGGCCCTGGATCCTGATGTCCGGCCCCGCGCTGGTGGTGGTGGCGGGGTTCGTCACCCTGTGGCTCGCGATCTCGACCTCCGACGGCTTGGTGGCCGAGGACTACTACAAGGAAGGCCTGGCGGTGAACCGGGTGTTCGCGCGCGAGGACGCGGCCGAGCGCCTGGGGCTCATCGCCACGCTCGAGCCCGCGCGCGGCGCGCTTACCGTGCGCCTCGCCGGGCGCGCCGCGCCGCCGGCGCTGTTCGTGCACTTGGCGCACGCCACGCGCGCCGGCTTCGACGTCACGCTGCGCCTGGCGCGCGGCGCGGACGGCAGCTACCGCGCGGCGCTGCCGCCGGGGCTGCCGGCGGGGCACTGGCACGTGTCGATCGAGGACCCGCGGCGCGAATGGCGCGTGGCGGGGGTGTGGAGCGGGAGCGATGCGCCGTTCACGCTCGACCCGGAACACCAGCGACGCTAACGGGAGGAGGGGACATGGACGCCAAGAGCCTGATCTGGATCCTGTGGCCGTCGTTCGTCGTCGCGGGCGTGGCCGAGGCGCTGTTCTTCACCGTCTTCGACCCGATGGAGCTTCCCATACCGTGGAGAGGCGCGAGCTTGAACCGGCTCGACGTGTACTCGGTCGGGTTTCTCTTGTTCTGGATCCTCGCCGCAGCCTCGAGCGCCTTCACCTGCTTCCTGCAGCGCGGGGCGAGGGAGGTCAACCGGGCGCCGAAAGACGCCCGCGACGGCTAGCTCTTCGGCCCGAGCAGCCGCTCGAGGGCTTCGGAGTCGAGGATGCGCACGTGCTTCTGCTGCACCTCGATCAGGCCGTCTTCCTGGAACTTCGAGAACAGCCGGCTCACGGTCTCGAGCTTGAGGCCGAGGTAGCTGCCGATCTCCTCGCGCGTCATGCGCAGGTGGAAGTCGGTGCGCGAGTAGCCGCGCCGGATGAAGCGCTTGGACAGGTTGAGCAGGAACGCGGCCAGGCGCTCCTCGGCGCGCATCGAGCCGAGCAGCATCATGACGCCGTGGTCGCGCACCACTTCGCGCGACAGCACCGCGTGCAGATTGCGCTGCAGTGCAGACACCTCGCGCGACATGTCCTCGATGAGCGAGAACGGCATCACGCAGACCTCGCTGTCCTCGAGCGCGCTGGTGGTGCCGTTGTAGCGCCCCGAGCCGATGCCGTCCATGCCGAGCAGCTCGCCGCCCATCGAGAATCCGGTGACCTGCTCGCGGCCCTCGTTGTCGATCACGCTGGTCTTGAAGAAGCCGCTGCGCACCGCGTAGATCGCGTTGAAGTCGTCGCCGGCGTTGAACAGCGCCTCGCCGCGCTTCATGCGCCGGCGCGCGTAGACGATCTGCTCGACGCGCTGCAGGTCCTCGTCGCACAGGCCCTGCGGCAGGCACAGCTCGCGCAGGTTGCAGTTCGAGCAGGTGGTCTCGAACTTGCGCGGCGCGAGCGAAGGCTCGAGGTGCAGCGGGACCGCTTGCGCGGTGTTCGTCCGGTCGATGGCGAAGTTCATGATTTCTCCCGCGGTTCTCTCAGTGCGCCCGGGCGGTGCGGTCGAGGATCGCCTCGCGCACGCGCTCGAATTCGGTGGTCTTGTCGAACAGGTCGCGCGCCCCGAGCCGCTCGGCCAGGCGGCGGTAGGGCTCGGAGGCGAAATTGGTGAGCATGTAGACGTCGATCCCGGGCGCGGCGCCGTGCACCGCGCGCAGCACGTCGAAGCCGCTGCCTTCGGCCAGCTTGAGGTCGAGCACCACCATGTCGGGATGCTCGGCGAGGATGCCTTCGATCGCTTCGGACGCGCGGCTCGCGCGCCCGACGGTGCGGGTGCCCTCGACCGTCGCGAGCAGCGCTTCCAGGCGCTCCAGGATCGCGGGCGAGTCCTCGACCAGGTAGACGCGAACGGCGGCGGTATCGGCTAGGGCTTGCATGCCGGGCAGTGTGCCCGCGCGTGGCGCCGCCGGATATCGGCGGCGGCTGAATCGCGTGTAGGAGGATTCCTACCCGGCGCCGGAATCAGCCTTCGAGCAGGCCGTTCTCGATCGCGTAGCGCACCAGCTCGGCGGTGCTGCCCAGGCCCAGCTTCTCGAGCACGCGCGCCTTGTGGGTGCTGACGGTCTTGACCGAAATGTTCAGCAGGTCGGCGATCTCGGTCGGGCCGTGCCCGCCGGCGAGCATGCGCAGCACCTCGAACTCGCGGTTCGACAGCGCCGCGTGCGCGCCGCCGCCCTCGACCAGGCTCGCCGCGGCCGCCTCGCTGATGTGCACGCCGCCGGCGGCGACCTTGCGGATCGCGTGCAGCAGCAGTTCGGCGGCGCTGTCCTTGGTCAGGTAGCCCGAGGCGCCGGCCTTGAGCGCGCGCGCCGCGTACTGCTGCTCGCCGTGCATCGACAGCACCAGCAGGCGCAGCGCCGGCTTCTCGAGCTTCAGGCGCTTGATCAGGTCGATGCCGGCCAGGCCGGGCATCGACATGTCGAGCAGCGCGAGGTCGTAGTCGTTCGCCTTTACCAGCGCGAGCGCTTCGTCGCCGCTCGCCGCCTCGCCCGCGACCTGCACGTCGGCGGCCGCGCCGAGGAGCTGCTTCAGTCCCTCGCGCACCAGCTGGTGGTCGTCCGCGAGCAGCAGGCGGATCATGCGCGCCGTCCGTTCGCGGCCTGCGTGCTCACAAGCGGCACGCGCGCGCGCACCCGGGTGCCGCCGCGCGGGGCGCGCATCACCTCGAGCTCGCCGCCGAGGTAGAGCATGCGCTCGCGCATGCCCTTGATGCCGAGCGAGCGCGATTTCGCGATGTCTTCGGCCGATATGCCGCGTCCGTCGTCCTCCACTTCCAGCACCAGCGCCTCGTCGCCCGCCTCGAGCACCGCCCAGGCGCGCTTCGCCCCCGAGTGGCGCGCGATGTTGGTGAGCGCCTCCTGCAGCACGCGGTAAACGGCGATCGCGCGGTCGCGTTCGAGCGCGTCGATGCGTTCCGCCGGCGGCAGGTCGATGCGGCACTCGATGCCCGAGCGGCGCGCGAAGTCCTCCACCAGCCAGCCCGCGGCGTCGGCCAGGCCCAGGTCGTCGAGCATCAGCGGGCGCAGGTCGGCGGCGATGCGCCGCACCGAGCCCACGGTCTGGTCGAGCACCTGGTTCATCTGGCGCGCCTTGGCCTCGAGCGCCGGGTCGAGCCCCGGCAGGCGCTCGCGCAGCCACGACAGGTCCATCTTCATCGCGGTCAGCAGCTGGCCGAGCTCGTCGTGCAGCTCGCGCGCGATGAGCGTTTTCTCCTCCTCGCGCGCCTCGAGCACCTGGGCCGAGAGCTCGCGCAGCTCGTGTTGCTGGCGCCGCAGCAGATCCTCCGCCTGCTTGCGCGCGGTGATGTCGCGCAGGATCACCGTGTAGTAGCGCTTGGCGTCGACCTCGGTCTGCGAGATCGAGGCCTCGATCGGGAACTCCTCGCTGCCGTCGGCGCGGATCGCCGCCAGGGTGGTGGTGTCGCCCATGCGCCGGCTGGTGACCCCGGTGTGGCCGAAGCGCTCGATGTAGCCGCGGTGGGCGGCGCGAAAACGCACCGGCAGGAAGCGCTCGAGCGAGCCCCCGAGCGCCTCTTCGCGCCGGCAACGAAAGACCTGCTCGGCGGCGCGGTTGAACAGCACGATCCTGTGCTCGCTGTCGACCGTGATGATCGCGTCCATGGCCGATTCGACGACGGCCGCGAGCTGGGCCTCGCTCTCGTGCAGCGCCAGCGCGGCGCGCGCGTCGGCGCGCCGCAGGCGCCGCGCCGAGACGAACACGACCACGCCCACCAGCGCCAGGGCGGCCGCCACGGCAAAGCTCGCGATCAGCATTTCGCTCATGGCGCGGGCGGAAGCCTCAGGGCCATTTGATCAAGGTCAAGGCGCCCCCTGGCGGCGCGGGCATAGTCCGAGGAATCATGTCTTACCCTTCTTCCGAACTCGTCATCGACCCGGTCCTGATCCGCAAGTACGACGTCAGCGGCCCGCGCTACACGTCGTACCCGACCGCGGACCGGTTCGTCGAGGCCTTCGGCGAGGCCGAGTTTCGCCGCTGGCTGGAGAAGCGCAACATCGGGGGCATCGGCCAGCCGCTGTCGGTGTACGTGCACCTGCCGTTCTGCGACACGGCCTGCTACTACTGCGCGTGCAACAAGGTCGTGACCGGCGACCATAGCAAGTCGGCGAAGTATATCAACACCCTCGGCCGGGAACTGGCGCTGCTCGCCGCGCCGCTGGGCGAGGACAGGCGCATCAGCCAGATGCACTGGGGCGGCGGCACGCCGACCTTCCTCACCCGCGACGAGACGCGCGACCTGGTGGCGAAGCTCGACGCCCGCTTCGTGCGCGAGCCGGACTGCGAGTGCTCGATCGAGGTCGACCCGCGGCGCATCGAGCCGGGGCGCGTCGCCTTCCTGGGCGAGCTCGGCTTCAACCGCATCTCGATCGGGGTGCAGGACTTCGACCCGGCGGTGCAGCAGGCGGTGCACCGCATCCAGAGCGAGGCCGAGACGCGGCGCGCGATCGAGGAAGCGCGCGCCAGCGGCTTCCGCTCGGTGAACCTGGACCTGATCTACGGCCTGCCCAAGCAGACCCTGGACAGCTTCAACACCACGCTCGACAAGATCATCGCGCTCGACCCGGACCGCATCGCGCTGTACAACTACGCCCACCTGCCGCAGATCTTCAAGACCCAGCGCCGCATCAACGCGCCCGAGCTGCCCCCGGGCGAGACCAAGCTGCAGATCATGACGCTCGCGATCGGGCGCTTGACGCGCGCCGGCTACCTCTACATCGGCATGGACCACTTCGCCAAACCGAACGACGAGCTCGCGGTGGCGCAGCGCCAGGGGCGGCTGCACCGCAATTTCCAGGGCTACTCGACCCAGCCCGACAGCGACATGCTGGGCCTGGGTGTGTCCTCGATCGGGCGCGTCGGGCCGACCTACTACCAGAACCTGAAGAGCCTGGACGAATACTACGGCGCGATCGACGAGGGCCGCCTGCCGGCGTGGCGCGGCCTGGAGCTGACCCAGGACGACCTGGTGCGGCGCGCGGTGATCCAGGCGCTGACCTGCCACTTCCGGCTCTCGATCGAATCGATCGAGCTCTCGTACCTGATCGACTTCCGCAGCTACTTCGCGGCGGAGCTGGCCGAGCTCGCGAAGCTGGCCGACGAGGGCCTGGTCGAGCTGCAGCCGGACTGGATCACGGTCACGCCCCGGGGGCGGCTGCTGGTGCGGGTGGTGGCGATGGCCTTCGACCGCTACCTGCGCACCAGCCGCGAGCACGCACGCTACTCGAAGGTGATCTAGGGTGGAGCTCGTGGCCAACGGCTGGGCCCTGCCGCTCGCGCTGCTCGCGACCGGCTTCGTCTCGGGCGTGCACTGCGTCGGCATGTGCGGCGGCGTCGTATGCGCGTTCTCCGCCGGCGGCGCAGGCCTGAGCCGCCAGCTCGCGTTCAACCTCGGGCGCATCTCGAGCTACGCCGCCGCGGGTGCCGCGGCCGGGCTGCTGGGCAGCGCCGGGGCGTACGTCGCCGGCGCGCTGCCGGCGCAGACCGCGCTCTACCTGCTCGCCAACACGATGCTGTTGCTCATCGGCTTGCACCTGGCGGGCGCCGGGGGATGGCTCGCACGCATCGAGTCGATCGGCGCGCCGCTGTGGCGCCGTCTGCAGCCGCTCGCCGCGCGCCTGCTGCCGGCGCGCACCCCGGCGCAGGCCTACGCCGCCGGGCTGGCCTGGGGCTGGCTGCCCTGCGGCCTGGTGTACGGTGCGCTGGCCGCGGCCGCGTTCGCCGGCGGGCCCGCCGCCGGGGCGCTCGCAATGCTAGCCTTCGGGCTGGGCACGCTGCCGAACCTGCTCGCCGCGGGCCTCGCGGCGGGGCGCGTGCGCGCGATTGCCGCGCGCAGGGCGGTGCGGGTCGCCGCCGGCAGCGTGGTGTTCGGCTTCGGCCTGGTCGGGCTCGCTCACGCCGCGGGCGTGGGCGAAGCGATCCGCCGCGGCTGGCTGTGCCTGTGAGCGGCAAGGAGAGGGCGATGAACAAGGCGATCAGGAAGCTGCGCGAGGAGCACCGCTCGATCAGCGCGGTGGTGCACGCGCTGGAGCAGCTCGCGCACGCGGCGCAGGACAGCTCGCTGCGGCCCGAGTTCGAGGTGTTCCGGGCGATGCTGTACTACATCGACGCCTTCCCCGAGCGCCAGCACCACCCCAAGGAGGACGAGCACCTGTTCGCGCGGCTGCGCGCGCGCGCGCCGCAAGCCGGGCCGATGCTGGACGACCTGCAGGCCGAGCACGTCAGGAGCGCCAAGCTGATTCGCGACCTCGAGCAGGCGCTGCTCGCGTTCGAGCAGAGCTGGCCCAACGGCGCGGACGTGTTCGCCGCGGTGGTGAACGAGTACGCGCGCTTTCACCGCGCGCACATGCGCAAGGAAGAACGCGAGGTGCTGCCGCTGGCCGAGAAGGCGCTCAGGCCCGAGGACTGGGACGAGATCGAAAAGGCCTTCGCCGCCAATACCGACCCGTTCTCCGACCCGCACTACCACACCGACTTCAGCAAGCTGTATTCGCGCATCGTCGAGCTGGCGCCCGACCCGATCGGCCTGGGCGCGCCCTGGAAGAAGGCCGGGGCCTAAGCCCGCGGCAGGCGGCACTCGAGCTCGCGGATGCGTTCCTCGAGCTCGGCCAGGCGGTCGCGGTAGGCGAGCAGCAGCGCGAGGCCCGGCGCCGAGAGATCGAAGTCCGCGCGCAGCCGCGCCGCCTCGCGCGCGAGCGTGAGCGCGTCCTCGGAAAAGCGCCAGTCCTCCGGGCCCGCGCCCTGCGGCGCGAACACGCCGACCTCGACCAGTTCGACGATCTCGGCGCGCGTCAGCCCCGAGGCGGACTCGAACTCGAGCAGCACGATCAGCTCGGCGCTCATTCGAAATGCCCGCGCGGGTTGAATTTCGACTCGGCGCGCAGCGCCTCGAACAGCTCCTTCTCGCGCGGCGAGAGCATGCTCGGCGCGGCGATGCTGAGCACCGCGTACAGGTCGCCCGCGCCGCCCTGGGGCCTGGGCAGCCCCTTACCCGCGAGGCGCAGGCGCTGCCCGGCCTTGGAGCCCGCGGGCACCTTCATCGTCACCTGGCCCTCGAGGGTCGGGATGCGGATCTCGGCCCCGAGCGCCGCTTCCCAGGGCGCGAGCGGCACGTCCAGGTACAGGTCGTGGCCGTTGGGCTTGAACAGCGGATGCGGGTGCAGCGCGATGTCGAGGTACAGGTCGCCCGCCGGGCCGCCCTTGGCGCCCGCGCCGCCCTTGCCGCGCAGGCGCAGCCGCTCGCCGTCGGTGACGCCCTTGGGGATGCGCGCCTGCACCCGCTTGCCGCCGCCCAGGTCGAGTGTCATCTCGCTGCCGTGCGCGGCCTCGTGCAGGCCGATGTGCACCCCGACCTCGTAGTCGCGCCCGCGGCGCGGGCCCTGGCGCGAGTGCACGCCGCCGAAGGAGGCGAACAGGTCCGACAGGTCGATGCCGCCCGGGTCGTCCGCGCCGCCGGCGTGAAAGCGCGCCGACCACTCCGGCGGCGGGCGGAAGTCCTGCCCCGGGCGAAAGCGCCCCAGGCCGTCGTAGGCGGCGCGCTTTTCCTTGTCCTTGAGCGTCTCGTAGGCCTCCGACACTTCCTGGAAGCGTTCCTTGGCGTCGGCCTCCTTGGACACGTCGGGGTGGTACTTGCGCGCGAGGCGCCGGTACGCCTTCTTGATCTCCTCGTCGCTCGCGCCGCGCGCGACGCCGAGCATCTGGTAATAGTCTTTGTATTTCAAGCCGGCGCGGCGCTCAGCGGCAAACCAAGACCGGAATCTTCGAGTGAGTGAGCACCTTGGTGGTCTCGCTGCCCAGCAGCAGGCCCGACAGGCCGCGCCGGCCATGCGAGGCCATCACGATCAGGTCGGCCTTCTTCGACTTCGCCTGCTTCACGATGCCTTCCCAGGCCTGGTTGGCGCTCACCCAGCCGACCTTGCACGACACCCCGGCGGTGCGGGCCTCGATCTCGACCATCGCGAGCGCCTTCCTGGCTTCCTTCTCGGACAGGTCCTTGTAGCGCTTGGGCGAGATTTCAGGGACGTAGATCGCCGCCTCGCCGTACATCGGCGGCACGTAGGGCGGGATCACGTACACCCCGGTGATGCGCGCGCCGACCTGCTTGGCGAGCTTGGCGGCGGTCTTGACCGCCTTGGCCGACAGCTTCGAGCCGTCGGTCGGAACCAGGATGTGCTTGTACATGCGGGTCTCCTTCGATCTTGCGTGTGACATTCTAGGTGAGCAGCGGCGAATGCGCATGCCCCTTGCGCCCGCGGTGCGCGACCCGGGCCAGCTCGGCGCGGTCGAGCAGGGTGATCTCGCGCTTGGCGATGCCGACCAGCCCGCGCTGCGCGAGCTCGCGCAGCAGGCGCGAGAAGGTTTCCTTGGTGACGCCCAGGCGCGCCGCGATCACGGTCTTGGTCGCCGGCAGGCGAACCGTCACCGGCCCCGGCGCGCCGGCGTCGGCGAGCGACTCGAGGTAGGACGCGACGCGCTCGAGCGCGCCGTGCAGCGTGGTGGCCTCCATGTCGGCGACCATCGCGTTCATGCGCGCGGAGAGGCTCGCGATCACGCTGCGCGCGAAGTGCGGCTCGCGCTCGATCAGCGCGTTGACCGATTGCGCGGGCAGGATCACCAGCAGCGTGTCGCCGAGCGCGATAGCGTCGAGCGGCATCGGCGTCTCGAGGAAGGCCGCGGGCTCGCCGAACACCTCGCCCGGGCCGACCAGCCGGATCACCTTCTCCTCGCCCGCGTCGCCGCGCAGCGAGAGCTTGACCATTCCGTAAGCGACCGCAAGCAGCCCCTGCAGCTTGTCGCCGCGGTGCACGATCAGCGTGCCGCGCGAAACGTGCTGGGTGCGCGCGTGGCGCGCGAGCTCCGCCAGGTGCGATTTGCTCGAATGCTTGAACAGGGGCAGATTGGCGATGACGCCTTCGACCAGGTTGCCGTTTGGTGTGCCCATGGCGGTATTTATCCTTTGCGCGAATGCTGGCATGCCTTTGGCCCCGGTATTTGAGGCAGATCAAACAATTGCCGTGGCGCTTGCCGCAGACTTCGGCCTATGCTGAAGATCGGCGCGCTCGAGGCCCTGCCTCTGGTGCAGGGCGGTATGGGGGTGGGCGTTTCGGCGCACCGCCTGGCAGGCACGGTGGCGCGCGAGGGCTGCGTCGGCACCATCTCGAGCGTCGACCTGCGCCGCCACCATCCCGACCTGATGCGCGTCAGCGGCCGCTCGCGCGACCGCGCCGCGATCGAACAGGCGAACCTGACGGCGCTCGAGCGCGAGATTCGCGCCGCGCGCGAAGTGTCGGGCGGGCGCGGCATGATCGCGGTAAACGTCATGCGCGCGGTGTCGCAGTACGCCGGCTACGTGCGCCAGTCCTGCGAGAGCGGCGCCGACGCGATCGTGGTCGGTGCGGGGCTGGCGCTGGACCTGCCGGAGCTCGCGCGCGATTTTCCCCGCGTCGCGCTGGTGCCGATCGTGTCGGAGGCGCGCGCCGCCTCGCTCATCGTGCGCCGCTGGCTCAGGCGCGGGCGCGCGCCCGACGCGATCGTGATCGAGCACCCGCGCTACGCCGGCGGCCACCTTGGCGCGGCGCAGGTGGAGCAGGTCGCCGAAGAGCGCTTCGACTTCGCGCGCGTCATGCCCGAGATCCGCGCCGCGCTGCATGCGCAGGGCCTCGACGCCGACCGCATCCCACTCATCGCCGCGGGCGGAGTCAACTCGCCCGAGCGCGTCGCGCAGGCGCGCGCCGCCGGCGCCGACGCGGTGCAGGTCGGCACCGCGTTCGCGGTCACCGAGGAGTGCGACGCGCACCCGAACTTCAAGCGCGTGCTGGCCGAGGCCACGCCGCAGGACATCGTGGCGTTCATGAGCGTCGCCGGGCTGCCCGCGCGCGCGGTGCGCACGCCCTGGCTCGCCAACTACCTGGACAAGCTCGAGGGGCTCAAGCAGCGCGCGCACGTGCGCGCCTGCACGCTGGCCTGGGAGTGCCTGGCGCAATGCGGGCTGCGCGACGGCAATCCGGCCATGGGCCAGTTCTGCATCGACCATCATCTCGCCGCCGCGCTGCGCGGCGACGTGGACCACGGCCTGTTCTTCCGCGGCTCCGAGAGCGTGCCCTTCGGCGCCGCGATCCGCCCGGTGCGCGAGCTGGTGGACCTGCTGCTCGGGCGCGCGGGCTTGACTCAGGTCAACGCCGGCACGGCGGAATCGGCGAAAATGGGCCCATGTCCGCCTTCTTCTGGATCAAGTCGATCCACGTCGGCAGTGTCGGCCTGAGCATCGCGGGGTTCATCGCGCGCGGCGTGCTGATGCTGCGCGGCTCGGCGCTGCTCGAGGCGCGCTTCGTGCGCGTCGCGCCGCACGTGGTCGACACCGCGCTGCTCGCGAGCGCCGTGTGGCTGGCCTGGTTCCTGCACCAGTATCCCTTCGTCGACGGCTGGATCACCGCCAAGGTGCTGGGGTTGCTGGCCTACATCGCGCTCGGCATGATCGCGCTCAGGCGCGGGCGCAGCCTGCGCGTGCGCGCCGTGGCGTTCGCGGCGGCGCTGGCGACGGTGGCCTACGTGGTGACGGTGGCGCTCACGCACGACCCGCGCGGGCCGCTCGCGCTGCTCGGAGGCGCCTGAGATGGCGAGCCTGCCCGGATTCGGCGCGCCGGCGCCCGGCTTCGACGAGCCGCTCGAGATGCTTTACGCCTGCCACGGCCGGATCCAGGCCCAGATCGCGACCCTGGAGAAGATGGTGCCGCACCTGGCGCGCGCCGGCTGCGACAAGGCGGCCCAGGAGGCGGCGCGCGCGGTGCTGCGCTACTTCGACAGCGCCGGCGCGCAGCACCACGAGGACGAGGAGCAGGACCTGTTCCCGCTGCTGCGCCGCTACGCCGGCGAGCGCGGCCGGGCCGACGTGCTCGCGGCGCTGGATGAGCTCGCGCGCGACCACCGCGCGATGGAGGGGGTCTACGCCATCATTCGCGCGCGGCTGGGCGCGGTCGCCGAAGCGCGCTCGCCGCGGCTGGATATCGAGCAGGTGGCGCACTTCGCCTGGCTCTACCGGCGCCACATCATGCGCGAGGAAGCGCTCGCGTTCGGCTTCGCGGCCGAAGTGCTGAGCGCGGCCGAGCGCGCCGAGCTGGGCGCGCGCATGGCGGCGCGGCGCGGTGATCTAGAATGCAGGGCTTGAACCGCTAGCGGAGCGACGCGATGGAAACCCTGGAATTCAAGGTCGAAGGCATGGACTGCGACGGCTGCGTCAAGAGCGTGACGCGCATGCTCGGCGGCATCGCGGGCGTGGACAAGGTCGAGGTCTCGCTCGCCGAAGGCAAGGCGAGCGTGGGCTACGACCCCGCGCGCGCGAGCCTGGCCGACTTCAAGCGCGCGGTCGAGCGCGCCGGGTTCAAGGCGCCCTGAAGCCGCGACGCGTGACGAAGAGCCACCGGGTGAGGCAAAGCGAGGTCGAGCCGTACTCGCCGGCGAACCACACCGGAACGAGGAACTACCGCCTGATCGGGCCCGAGACCGTGGGCGCGAAGCAGCTCGAGGTGCTGATCGGCGAGATCGAGCGCGGCAAGGGCGCGTTGCCGCACGCGCACCCCGGCATCGAGCAGGTCTGCTACCTGCTCGAGGGCACCGCGCACGTCGAGGTCGCGGGCGAGAAATTCGAGCTCGCGCCGGGCGAGGCCTGCTTCTTCCCCGCCGGCGCGCAGCACCTGTTCATCGTCACCAGCGAGCGCGCGAAGGTGATGGTGATCTACGCCCCGCCCTACGGCGAGGACCCGGCCAAGACGGTTCGCCATGGCTGAGGCCTGGCAGCCGCTCGCCGGCGTCAGGGTGGTGGACTTCTCGATGTTCGTGCCGGGCCCGTTCGCGGCCGCGATCTGCGCCGACCTGGGGGCCGAGGTGCTCAAGGTCGAGCCGCCCGCGGGCGATCCCTGCCGCGGCTACCTGCCGCTGCAGTTCCGCACCGAGAACCGCAACAAGCGCAGCCTCGCGCTCGATCTCAAGCAGGAAAGTTCGAAAGAAGTGGTCGGGCGGCTCGCGGCGCAGGCCGACATCGTGATCGAGGGCTTCCGGCCCGGCGTGGCCGAGCGCCTGGGGATCGACTACGGGACGCTTGCGCAATCGAACGCGCGCCTGATCTATTGCGCGCTCTCGGGCTACGGCGGCAGCGGCCCGTGGCGCGAGCGCCCCGGGCACGACGTGAACTACCTCGCCGCCGGCGGCGGGCTCGCCTTTCCCGGGCAGTGGCTGGGCGCCCCGACGCGTTCGTCGCTGCCGATCGCCGACATGGCGGGCGGCTCGTGCGCCGCGATCGCGCTGCTCGCCGCGCTCGCGGACAGGAACCGCAGCGGGCGCGGCGCGCGCCTGGACCTGTCGCTGTTCGAGGCCGGGTTCTTCTGGGCCGCGATGCGCCACGGCCTCACCCCCGGGGGCGACCCGCGCGCGCACCTGTTTCCGGTCAACGACGTGTTCGAGTGCGCCGACGGCGCGCGCCTCACGCTCGGCATCCTGGAGGAGCACTTCTGGCGCAAGTTCACGCGCTGCGTGCCCGGCTTCGAGGGCGAGGAATACTCGAGCGACGCCAAGCGGCGCGCGAACGGCGATGCGCTTTCGAGAAAGCTGAGCGAAGTGATGAAATCCAAATCCTCCGTCGAATGGATTTCGCTGCTCGAGGCGAACGACGTTCCGGTCGACCGCTGCCTGACGCCGGCCGAGGCGGCCGCGCTGCCGCAGCTGCGCGCGCGCGAGGCGGTGGCGCGCGCCGCGGGCGAGGACTTCGCCGCCTTCCCGCTCTGGGCCGACGGGCGCCGCGGCGCGAGCCTGCGGCGCGGCGTGCCCGCGCTGGGCGAGCACAGCCGCGAGGTGCTGGTCGAGCTCGGCTTCGACGACGCCGAGATCGCCGGCCTGATGCGCTCCGGCGCGGTGAAGGGCGCCTGATGGACTTCGGCTTCAGCCCCGAGCAGGACGCGATCCGCGAGGCGATCGGCAAGATCTGCGCGTGCTTTCCGGACGAGTACTGGCTCAAGAAAGACAAGGAAGGCGGCTTTCCCTCCGAGCTGCACCAGGCGCTGGCGAAGGACGGCTGGCTCGGCATCGCCATGCCGGAGGAATACGGCGGCTCGGGGTTGGGCATCACCGAGGCGGCGGTGATGATGCAGGCCATCGCCGAGTCGGGCGCGGGCTTCTCCGGCGCGTCGGCGGTGCACATGAACATCTTCGGCTTGAACCCGGTGGTGGTGTTCGGCACTGCCGAGCAGAAGAAACGCATGCTGCCGGGCCTGATCGCGGGCAAGGAGCGCGCCTGCTTCGCGGTCACCGAGCCGAACACGGGCCTGAACACGACCCGGATCAAGACCCGCGCCGACAAGCAGGGCGGCAAGTACCACATCACCGGCCAGAAAGTCTGGATCTCGACCGCGCAGGTGGCCGAGAAGATCCTGCTGCTCGCGCGCACCACGCCGCTGGAGGAGGTGAAAAAGCCGGCCCAGGGGCTGACGCTGTTCTACACCGACTTCGACCGCAAATACATCGAAGTGCGCGAAATCGAGAAGATGGGCAGAAAAGCGGTCGACTCGAACCAGGTCTTCTTCGACGGCCTGCCGGTGCCGCAAGAAGACCGTCTGGGGGAGGAAGGCCGCGGCTTCGAGTACATCCTGCACGGCATGAACCCGGAGCGCATCCTGATCGGCGCCGAGTCGGTGGGGCTGGGCCGCTGCGCGCTCAAGCGCGCCGCCGCCTACGCCAAGGAGCGCATCGTGTTCGACCGCCCGATCGGCAAGAACCAGGGCATCCAGCACCCGCTCGCGCGCAACTGGATGAACCTCGAGGCCGCCAACCTGATGGTGTTCAAGGGCGCCTGGCTGTACGACCAGGGCAAGCCCTGCGGCGCGGAAGCGAACGCGGCCAAGTACCTCGCTGGCGAGGCATGCTTCGACGCCTGCCAGCAGGCGATCATGACCCACGGCGGCTACGGCTACGCCAAGGAATACCACGTCGAGAGGTATCTGCGCGAATCGCTGGTCGGGCGCATCGCGCCCGTGACGCCGCAGCTGATCCTGAGCTTCATCGCCGAGCGCGTGCTCGGGCTGCCGAAGTCGTACTAGCTCCCGCGCACGAAGCCGATACCGCGCCGGCGCGGCGGCTCGGGCGGCGCCATCAGACGGCGGATCGCGTCGAGGATTTCGCCGATCGCCTGATCGTGCGCGCCGATCTTCTTCTCCAATCGTGCCTCGAGCTCATCGAGACGCTTGGCGAGCTGGTTGTTCGCAGCGAGCGTTTCGCGCAGTTCGACGAAGGCTCGAACCACGTAAACGGAAACTTCGATTGCACGCGGCGAATTGAGCACCGTCGCGACCATGATCGCACCGTGCTCAGTGAACGCGTAGGGCGCGTATCGGCGGCCTCCGCGCCCCGTGGGCTTTGAGATCACGAATTGTGATCTCAAAGCTGCAACATCCTGATTCGACAGCTCAAACATGAAGTCCGGCGGAAACCGTTCGAAGTTGCGGCGTACGGCCTGAAGCATCACTCTCGTTTCGACGCCGTAGAGCGAGGCGAGATCGGCGTCCGGGATGACGCGCTGGCCGCGCAGCGTGACGATTCGGGTCGCGATCCGCTCAGGTGACGACATAGCGACCTCCCTGCTGTTCGAGCCGGTCGAGCGGGCTTGCCACGCCGCGGCCGCCCTTGTTAAGGACGTGCGTGTACACCATGGTTGTGCTCACGTCGGCGTGCCCGAGCAGCTCCTGCACCGTGCGGATGTCGTAGCCGCCCTCGAGAAGATGCGTGGCGAAGGAGTGCCGCAGCGTGTGGCTGCCCACGGGCTTGGCGATGCGCGCGTCGCGCGCCGCCTGCGAGATCGCCCGCGGTAGCACGTCGTCGTAAACGTGGTGGCGCCGGATCGCGCCGCTGCGCGGATCGACCGAGCGCTTGCGCGACGGAAAGACAAACTGCCAGCCCCATTCATAGGCGGCGTTCGGATACTTGCGCACGAGCGCGTGCGGCATTTCCGCCTCGCCGTAGCCCTCCTCGCGGTCGCGTTCGTGCAAGCGCCTGACGCGCGCGAGATGCTCGCGCAGAGGCTCGGCGAGGCCTGCGGGAAGCATCGTTACGCGATCCTTTGCCCCCTTGCCGTCGCGCACCGTGATCTGGCGGTAGCCGAAGTCGACGTCCTTCACCCGCAGCTTGAGGCACTCGCGCAGCCGCAACCCGGCGCCGTAGAGCAGCGCTGCCATCAGCCACTTGGTCCCCTCGAGCTGTGCTAGCAGCGCGCGCACCTCCTCGCGCGTGAGCACCACCGGCACGCGCACCGGGCGCTTTGCCCGAACAATGCCCTTCATCCACGGCAGCTCGACGCCGAGCACCGGCCCGTACAGAAAGAGCAGCGCCGAGAGGGCCTGGCTCTGGGTCGAAGCCGCCACGTCGCGCTCGCGCGCGAGGTGCGACAGGAACGCCGTCACCTCTGCCGCTCCCATCTCCCGCGGGTGCCGCTTTCCGGAAAAATAGATAAATCTCTTGATCCAATGGACGTACGTCTGTTCGGTGCGGTAGCTGTAATGCCGGCGGCGAATTACGTCACGTACCTGGTCCAGCAGGCGTGGCGGCGCGGCAGCCCGCGGCGTATCCTCCTCGAACATGGCCCCCTCCCCGAATAACGTTGATCCGGATACCCGCTATCCGTCTACCTCTGCTAACGCAATGATTTCGGGGATCGTTGACACAACCGAAGCCGGAATGACGGAGTACATCCCGCCTTTTCGGCTCCCTACTTCACGTTGAACTAAACCGCTTCGCGGTGGTGGTCTGAGCCTCGTCGTTC
>JADEYI010000562.1_pt1 | contig 47254 bp, 40 predicted proteins | sample 8542331 | NCBI WGS metagenome assembly JADEYI01 (sample SAMN16510988, study PRJNA670497) | mine drainage metagenome | isolation source: biofilm near Copperflume 1 | place: Germany: Marsberg coppermine Kilianstollen | collected 2018-02 | reverse complement strand
AAAATGGACACAATTTTTTCGCGAATCTAAAAACTTCACAAACTCTCAGGGTGACCGCAGAGCCTGGTGCAGAGGTTCCCTAGCCGGATGGCGGCGCGTCATTCGTCGCCGGACTCGGCGGTGGAACCGGCCGTCTGATCGATTTTCGCCCGCCGCACGGCGTCGGCCACCAGCCGGGAATAGCGCGAATCGCGGCCGGTCTGGTCGTCACGCCAACGATCCTCAATTGCCAGTATCGCGTCGACGTTGGCCGCGTCGATATGCACTCCGCTTTGCGCGACGAGTCGCGCGTCGGCGTCGCACGCCGCGACCGGCATCCCGAGCAGCGTGCGCAGAATCTCCTCTCCCGGCGCCACCTTGAAATGGATCACCTGCAGATAGAATGCGTCCTTCACGGCCATCCCGTTGAACGCGGCGTAGTCCTCGAACGGTGCGACCGCGGCGAGCGCGCGCTTGAATTTCTCGAGGTCGCTCCAGTGACCGCTCTGGCGGATAAATTCCAGTTCGTAGGCGCTCATCGGCGGTACGAAGAGGATTAACTGCACGCGATGGGCGAGGATTTTTGCGACGGTGCGGCGAAACAGTTCCAGATGCGCCGCGGAAAACTCGAAGCGATCATAGAGATACGCGATATCCCTGAGTTGCATCGCGATATTCGCCGGCGTCGCCGCGTCGAGTCCGCCGATCCGGTCGCTGGCGTACTGCGCGCAAATCATCTGCGCGGACCACGGCGCGCCGGCCCGCATCGTGGCCGACAGGCGCGCGCGGCCGCGCAGCGCGCGTTTGGCCATATCGAGACCGTCGCCGAGCGCGTCGAGGCTGAGCAGGGTGTCTTCGATACGCGCCGGGACGCGGTCGGCGATGCGCGCGTCGAAGTTCGGATCGTCGCGATCCCAGCGCGTGCCGAAGGCGAAGAAATCGACGCCCCAGACGATCCGCTTGAGCCGCGGATTAAGCAGCGCCACATCAACGATCCGCGCAATCTGTGAGAGCGTCGCGCCTTTAATCGCCGCGTTCATAACGCCGTCGCGTTCGACCTGCGCGATCCGCATGCCCATCTGCACGCGCGAACTGCCCAGCAGAATCGTTTCGGGCTCGGCCGTGCGCAACAGATACGGCGTGGCGAGGCGCTCTTGCTTGACCTTGCGGAAGATCGGATCGATCAGGCGGCTCCGGGTCGCGCCGTAGGGATTGAGCGCCGCGGTCAGCGCGACTCCGCCCGCGAGGAGCGCGGCGGTCAGCCAGAACATCAGGAGGATTCGGCGCGACGGCATCAGGGGAACGAGCGCTGTCCAGCCGGTCCGATCGGCGCAGTCGGAAACAGATCGCGCGGCCCCCGGATGAGGCGCGACGCCGGACATCGGCGCCCCGCGCGACGCCCGCCGGACACTCCGCTAGTTCTGATCTGCGGCCGGCTCCGCGCCAGCGCGGCTTGGCGGATTGCGCAGCACCTGCGCGGCCATCCGGCGCGCGGGCGAATCGACGGCGGCGGCCGCATCGCGCAGGCGATCTTCATCCGCCAGCACCCGCGCAATCGAGTCCGCGTCGGCCTTGAGGGCGCTTTGCGCAACGGCGCGTGAGGCATCGTCGCATGGCTGCGCGTCGGCTCCGAGCATGATGCGCAGTATCTCCTGACCCGCCGCGGGCTTCAAGTGCAGCACGTCCAGAAACAGGCGGTCACGCCGCGCGATCGGATTGTAGGCGGCGAAATCCCACAGCGGCCCGGCCGCCGCAAGCGCCGCCTTGAAGCGATCGAAGTCGCCCCAATGGCCGCCCTGCCGGATCAGCTCGAGCTCGTACGCGGTCATCGGCGGTACGAACAGGATCATCTGAACGTGCCGGGCGCGCACCCGCTCGACGATCTGGCGCATCCGGGCGGCGTCCGCGGGTGAGAATTCGTAGCCCGCGTAGAACCATGCTTGCACCTGAGCAAGTCCGATCGCGATATTCGCCGGCGGCGTCCATGCCAGGCCGTGGCCGCGGGTCGCCGCGAAGCGATCGCAGATAAAGTCCATCGGCCATGGCACGCTCGCGGTCATCGTGAGCGGCAGATGGGCGCGGCCGCGCAGCGCGCGTTTGATCAGGTCGCCGCCGTCGTCCAGCGCGCTCAGGCTGAGCAGCGCGTCTTGCGCGACCACCCGCGGATCTCCGGCCAGGCGCGCCTCGAACAGTGGGTTGCGGTGATGGTGGTTGGCGTTGAACGCATAGAAATCGACGCCCCAGACGATCCGCTCCAGGTGCGGGTTGGCGAGCGCCGCGTCGACGATGCGCGTGAGGTCGGGCAGCGTGGCCGCGCCCAGCGACGCATTGAGCACCCCGTCGCGGTAGCCCTGCTCGATCCGCATGCCCATCTGCACGCGCGAACTGCCTATCAGTACGGTCACGGGCGCGGTGGTGCGCAGCAGATAGGGCATTTGCGCGCGATCGGCGACGAGGTTGCGATAGATCGGATCGACCAGCGCGATACGCCACGCGCCGTATGGATTAACGACGTAGTTGAAGCCCATCGCGGCGGCCACCACCGCGGCTCCCAGCGCGAGCATCAGGACCACGCGGCGTGGCGCGTTCACTGGGGCGGCGCCAGGCTGCCGACGCGGCCGTTGATCCGCGAGCGCATCCTAGAACTGGAAGTAGATAAAGGGCGGTGGATTGGCCATCCCCATGATGCTGACGCCGGCGAGCACCGCGAACGCGCCCGCCCACAGCCAGTCGTTGCTCCAGCGCCAGGCGACAATCGCCTGCCGGTTGGGGGCGAACAGCACGATCGCGAGGCCGAGGCCGATCAGGAGCCATTCGTGCGAACCAATCGAGTACTGCACCGAGTTGTAGGCAAAGCCGCCGAACCCCGCCATCCCGGTGAAGAATTGCGCCGCGCGCGCGAAACTCGGCGCACGGAAAAAGACCCACGCCGCGGTCGCCAATATAAACGTCAGCGGCCAGGCCAGCGCTTCGGGCATCCGATGATGCCGGTCGCTCCAGACGTGATTGATCCACAGAAAGACGCCGTGCAGCGTGCCCCAGATGACGAACGTCCAGCTCGCCCCGTGCCACAGCCCGCCGAGCACCATCGTGATGAACAGGTTGAGGTCGCGCCGGAACGGTCCGTGCCGGTTGCCGCCGAGCGGGATATACAGGTAGTCGCGCAGGAAGAACGAGAGCGTGATATGCCAGCGGCGCCAGAACTGGATAATGCTGCGCGCCTGGTAGGGCGAGTCGAAGTTCTCGGGGAACTTCACGCCGAACATCCGCGCCAGGCCGATCGCCATGTCGGAGTAGCCGGAAAAATCGAAATAGATCTCCAGCGCGAAGGCCAGCGCGCCGCCCCACGCGTCGCAAAAGCCGAGCGGCATGGTGCGGTCGAAGAGCGGATTGACGATCGGGCGGAAGGTGTCGGCGATCATCACTTTCTTGAACAGCCCGATCGCGAAGATCATCAGGCCGTCGGAAAGATTGGCGGCGCTCAGGCGAAAGCGCGTATGGCGATTGAGCTGCGGATAGATCTCGGCATAGCGCACGATCGGGCCGGCGATCAGGTGGGGGAAAAACGCGATGAACAGGCAATAGCTGACGAAGTCGCGCGCGCCCGGCTCGCCGCGGTAAGCGCTGCTCAGAAAGGTGATCTGCTCGAAGCTGAAAAACGAAATTGCCAGCGGCAGCACGAGCGCCGCCATGTGCCAATGCGTGCCGAGCAGCGCGCCGGCGCTGGCGACCATGAAATTGCGATACTTGAAGTAGCCGAGCAGCGCGAGATTGACCCCGATTCCGCATCCCAGCAGCACGCGCCGCGCGTGTTCGCCGTATGCGGCGCGGGTGGCCCGCGCAGGGGTCACGACCGGCGCCTCGGCGACAGCCGGATCCGATGCCGGCCCCGGCACCAGCAGCAGCGACCAGCCAAAATTGAAAAAGATCGAGAAGCCGAACAGGAACAGGTAATGCCAGTTCCACCATCCGTAGAAGACGATCGACGCCAGGATCAAAAAGGCCGCCGTGGCCCGGCGCGCGTCGCGCGCGGCCAGCAGCCCGAAGATCGCGAGCACGATCGGCAGAAAGCCAAAGGCAAACTGGTAGGAATTAAAGAGCATCTTGCCTGACGTGCGCCAGCCGCCGCATCCCGCGCCGCTTTAGTACCGGATCGGCACGGGCGCGACGTCGACCCCGACTGTAATCGCCTGCTCGCCGCCGCCCAGCGCGACGCCCTTGACCGGCGACACGTCGGAGTAGTCGCGCCCCCATGCGGCCGTCACATGGTTGGCCGCCGGCATCAGGTTGTTGGTCGGATCCAGGTCGAGCCATCCGAAGCCCGCGCAAAAGACCGACACCCAGGCGTGCGAGGCCTCGCTGCCGACCGAATTGCGCCCGCTGCGGAGATAGCCGCTGACGTAGCGCGCGGGCAAGCCGATCGAGCGCAGGCAGGCGATCATCAGGTGCGCGAAATCCTGGCATACGCCGTGGCGGATGCGCAGGACTTCGTCGACCGGCGTGCTCACGGTGGTCGCGCGCTGATCGTATTTGAACTCCTTGTAGATGCGGCCGCACAGATCGAGCGCGCCCTCGAGCAGCGGCCGGCCCGCCGGAAACGACGGGCGGGCATAGTCGGCAAATTCGCTCGCCGTGCGCACGCGCGGCGACTCGAAGACGAATTGCAGTGCGTCGAAGGTCTCGGCGCGATCGTAGCGGCGCACCTCCTCGCTGACCTGCTCCCATTTCGGCGTCAGCCGCGGCTGCAGCGGGTCGCTGGCATGCACCTCGACCACACTGTGGGCGGTTATGGTCAGCTTGAGATGTGGCTCCTGGCTGGAAAAATAGGTGGCCGTATTGCCGAAATAGTCCTGCCGCGCGATCAACACTTCCGGCGCCGGCACGATCACCAGCTCATGCTCGAGCAGCGTCTGCGCCGCGCTGGTGCGGGGCTTCAGGCGCACCTCGGTATGGCAGATCGAGACCGGCTCGCTGTAGGTGTAGGTCGTCGTATGGTTAACGCATAGTGCCATGGTGGATGACCGATGCCGCGGTTCAGCGCGCGTGCAACTGGCGCGAGGCGAGTGCGTGGCTGAAGTAGCTGCGGGTGATCGCTTCCGACAGGCGGCGCAATTCGCCGGCGAGCCGCAGCAGCAGGTTGTCCAGGTTGCTCAAGCGGCCCGCCGGGTCGAGGCGCGCCAGCTCGGCCACTTCGGCAAGCTGCACCTCGGTCAGCAACTCGACCGCCAGGCGCCATTCGGCCGGCCGATGGATCGACGAGCGGCTCTCGGGCATGTGTTCGATATGCTCGCGCAGGCGGGCGAGCTGAAACGCCGCCGATCGCGGATTGGCCTCGTCGAGCAGCAGCAGGTCGAGCACCAGGTCGGGCTGCATCGAGGTCAGGTAGCGCGATCGGTAGGTCAGGAAGCTGTCGGCGATCTCGAGCAGCGCCTCGAGCCGTCCGCTTTCGTCGGTGGGCACCAGGCCCAGGCCGTGGCGGATCAGTTCGACCATCTGATCGGCGCGCTCCAGCCGCCGCCCGATATCGAGAAAGCGCCAGCCGTGCCCGCGCGTCATGCTCTCCATCACCAGGCCACTGAAGGCCGACAGCGTCATGATCGCATTGTCGAGCAGATTGAGTGCGCCGCTGATGCGCAGCGGCTCGGGCGGTGCCGGATTCGAGAACTGCTGATCGAAATGATTCAAAATCCGCCACGCGTCGGCCGAGATGCGGTCGCGCAGCAGCCACGCCAGATGGCGCACCTGGTGCAAGTTCGATCCGAGGCTGGTCGGCGTCGCCGAGTCGTAGATCATCTCGAGCAGTTCGTCTTGTAACCGGGCCGTGCGATCGGCGGCGGCCGGCAAATCGGTGCTCAGGTAACCCAGCGCGGCCAGGATGCGCACGCCGGCGTCGCGTCCGGCGGCGCTCGCCGGGTCCGACTCGGAGTACAGGCGCGACACGATCGCCCGCGTGACGCGCACCGCCACCTCGATCCGTTCGACGTTGCGGCCGAGCCAGAACAGATTGTCGGCCACCCGGCTGGGCAGGTCGAAGGTCGCGCGGCTCACCTCGAGCGGCACCGCCGGCGCTTGCAGCAGGCTGAATTCCGGCGTCGGGCCGTCGCCGATCACCCAGGTATCCTTGCTGCCGCCCCCGCGCTGCATCGAGACCACCAGGCTGTCGAGCGAGGTGGTCACGCGGGTCAGTCCGCCGGGCATCACGGCGTACGAATCGCCCGCCGCCACGACGTAGACGCGCAGCACGAAATGGCGCGGCTCAAGCCGGCCATCGTCCCATACCGGGACGGTCGAGAGCGAGACCTGCTCCTGGGCGACGAAATCGGCCGGCGACGCACGCATCCGTTCGAGCAGTTGAGCGCGCTCCTTGACGCTGAGCCGCGCGCCGAAAATCGGATGGTCGTTGCGGCCGGGAAAGGTCGGCTTGATGACCACGTTGTCGAGATGGCTGGCGACGAACTCGAACGGGCGCGGCTGGCCACACCACCAGGTCGCGATTGTCGGCATCTTGAGGTCCTCGCCCAGCATATGCCGGCAGAGAATCGGCAGAAACGCCGCCGGCGCGGCCGATTCGAGCAGCCCCGTGCCGAGCGCGTTGGCCACCGCGACGTGGCCAGCGCGAACCGCCTCGACCAGGCCCGGCACCCCGAGCATCGAGTCGCCGCGCAACTCGAGCGGGTCGCAAAAACTGTCGTCCTGCCGGCGTACGATCAGATCGACCGGCAACAGGCCGCCGAGCGTCTTGAGGTAGACGCGATTCTCGCGCACCGTCAGGTCGCCGCCCTCGACCAGCGTGTAGCCCAGGTAGCGGGCCAGAAAGGCGTGCTCGAAATAGGTCTCGTTGTAGGGACCGGGCGTGAGCAACACGATGCGCGGGTTCTCGCGATGCTCGGGGACGATCCCGCGCAGGGTGTCGCGATAGGTTTGGAAAAAGTTCGCCATCCCGCGCACGTGGGCCCGCGCGAACACGTCCGGCAGCACGCGCGACGCGACCAGCCGATTTTCGAGCGCATAGCCCGCGCCCGAAGGCGCCTGCGTGCGGTCGGCAATCACCCACCATTGGCCGTCGGGCGATCGCGCCAGGTCGGCCGCGTAGATATGCAGATTGATGCCCTTGGGCACGCTGAGCCCCGCGCATGGACGCAGAAATCCGGTATGGCGAAACACCAGCTCGGACGGCAACAGCCCCTCGCGCAGCAGATGTTGGGGTCCGTAAAGGTCGGTCAAAATCGCGTTGAGCAGGGTCGCCCGCTGGCGCATCGCCGCTTCGATCGTGCGCCATTCGCCGGCCCCGATCACCAGCGGAATCGGATCGAGCGGCCAGGGACGATCGGTGCTCTGCGGATCGCCGTAGACGTTGTAGGTGATCCCGTTTTCGTGGACCAGCCGGCGGCCCTCCTGCCAGCGGCGGGCCAGACCCTCGGGGCCAATTTCGAGCAGCGAATCGACCAGCGGATGCCATTGCGGACGAACGTTGCCGTTGGCCGCAATCAGCTCATCGTGAAAGGCGGGGTTGGATAGATAACGCCACGCCGCGGCGAACTCCTCCCGTGCATCGGTACCTGCAAGATTCATCCAGTCCTAACCGAATCCTAACCAACGATTGTCCATTGTGGCACATTGCAAAAGCGCCGTGCACTAGAAATCGGCCTGTCCGGGCGGGGGCGGCGTGCGCCGCAAATCGAGCGTCAGGGGAAATTGCGGATTGGCCTCGAGCGGCGCCGCGGCCATCGGCCCCGGCGTATGCCCAAAGGCGACGAAACGCGCCGCCCGCCGCGCCTCGGCCTCGTTCGCGTTGACCGGAAAGGTCTCGTAGCTGAGGCCGCCGGGATGCGCCACGTGATAGGTGCATCCGCCGATCGAACGGCCTGACCAGGTATCCAGCAGATCGAACACCAGCGGCGCATGCACCGGGATCGTCGGATGCAGGCACGAGGGCGGCTGCCATGCGCGATAGCGCACGCCCGCCACCCATGTGCCGTGCGTGCCGGTAAAATGGAGCGGCACGCGCCGGCCATTGCAGGTGACGACGTAACGATCGGTAGTCATCCCGGTCGCCTTGACCTGCACCCGCTCGACCGACGAATCGACGTAGCGCGCGGTGGCGGTCGCACCCGGCTCCTCGCCCAGCACGTACCACGGCTCGGCCGCCTGGCGAATCTCGAGATCGATCCCGGCGTGATGCGCCCGGCCGCAGACCGGATAGCGGAACTCGAAATGGGGCGCGAACCATTGCGTCTCGAACGGATAGCCGGCACGGTTCAGATCGCCCAGCACCTCGTGAAAATCGCGCGCGACGAAATGCGGCAGCATAAATTGATCGTGCAGTTGCGTGCCCCATTCGATTGGCGGCCGCTCATAGGGCTCGCGCCAGAACCAGGCGACCAGCGCGCGCACCAGCAATTGTTGCGTCAGGCTCATCCTCGAATGCGGCGGCATCTCAAAACCGCGCATCTCGAGCAGGCCCAGCCGCCCGGTGGGCGAATCCGGCGAGTAGAGCTTGTCGATACAGAATTCGGCGCGATGGGTATTGCCGGTCACGTCCACCAGGATATGGCGGAAGATGCGATCGACCAGCCACGGGGGGCAATAGCCCTCGCCCGGCTTGGGCACCTGCGCAAAGGCGATCGCCAGCTCGTAGAGACTGTCCTGGCGCGTCTCATCGACCCGCGGCGCCTGGCTCGTCGGCCCGATAAACAGGCCCGAGAAGATATAGGAGAGCGCCGGATGGTTCAGCCAGTACGCAATCATGCTGCGCAGCAGATCGGGCCGCCGCAGGAACGGACTGTCGGCCGGCGTCGCCGCGCCGAGCGCGAAGTGATTGCCGCCGCCGGTCCCCGTATGGCGCCCGTCGACCAGGAACTTCTCGGTGCCCAGGCGGCATTGCCGCGCCTCTTCGTAGATCGCCGTGGTGTTGGCGATAAGCTCGCTCCAGTTGCGTGAGGGATGGATGTTCACTTCGATCACGCCGGGGTCGGGCGTGACGCTGAAATGGTTGATGCGATAGTCGAACGGCGGCGGGTAGCCCTCGATAATCACCGGGGTCTTGAGATGCGCCGCACTGTCCTCAATCGCTGTCAGCAAATCGATATATTCCTCGGCCGAGGCCAGCGGCGGCATGAACACATAGAGCAGTCCGTTGCGCGGCTCGACGCATAACGCCGTGCGCACCACCCAGGGCGCCGATTCACTGACTTGGGGCTGGCGGTCACGTTCACGATCCCGTTCGCGATCGCGCGCCGATTGCAGCTCCGGATCGGCCGGCGAGCGGCGCGGCGGCACCGGCAGCGCCCCCCGCTTGACCATCGGATCGACCGGTACGATGCGCGGCGCCTCATCCGCCGCGACCCACGGCAGGCTCGGCAGCGGCAGCCGCATCCCGACCGGCGAATCGCCCGGAACGGCGTACAGATGCGGTTCGCGCAGCATCCACAGCCCCGATTGCCATTCCGGTCCCTGGTGGCCCTCGCCGCGCTGCAACGGCAGCACGAAGCCGATGGGAGTGTCGAGCCCGCGCTCAAACACCCGGCGCACGCGCGCGCGCTCGGCCGGATCCTCGAGATGGTTCTCGTCCGGATCGACGTTGATCGGCAACTGGCGCTCGCGCTGGAGATAATAGACCGGATCCTCGAAGGCCGGATTGAGGTACGCCGGATCCAGCCGCAGACGGCGCGCCAGAGTCTCGGCCAAGCGCTGCGCGTCGAGCGGACCGAATTTATACGCGACGTCCTCGCGCGCGAGCAGCGCGCGATCGTGCCACAAGGGCACCCCATCCTTGCGCCAGTAGCAGGTGAACGCCCAGCGCGGCAATTGCTCGCCGGGGTACCATTTGCCCTGCCCGTAATGGATCAATGCGCCAACCGCGAAGCGCTCGCGCAGGCGATCGAGCAGCCGGCCGGCAATCACCCGTTTGGCCGGACTGAGCGCGGTGGTGTTCCACTCAGCGCCCTCCATATCGTCGATCGAAACGAAGGTCGGCTCCCCGCCCATCGTCAGCCGCACGTCGCCCGAACTGAGCTCGGCGTCAACCTTGAAACCCAGCCCCTCGATACTCCGCCACTGCTCGTCCGTATAGGGCATTGTGACGCGCGGATCCTCGTGGATTCGCGTCACCGACATCTCGTGCGAAAACGTCACCTCGCTCGGGCTGACCAGCCCGCTGACCGGCGCCGCCGAGCCCGGCGCGGGCGTCGCCGCGAGCGGAATATGGCCCTCGCCGGCAAACAGCCCCGAGGTCGGATCGAGCCCGATCCAGCCCGCGCCGGGCAGGTAGACTTCAGTCCATGCGTGCAGGTCGGTGAAGTCCTGCGTCGGCCCCTCCGGCCCTTCGAGCGGTTTGACGTCGGGCTTGATCTGAATCAGATAGCCCGAGACGAAGCGCGCCGCGAGCCCAAACCGCCGCAGCATCTGCACCAGCAGCCAGGCGCTGTCGCGGCATGAACCGCTGGCCAGCCCGAGAGTCTCCTCGGGGGTCTGCACGCCGGGTTCCATGCGGATCAGATAGCGAATCGCCTGGGCCAGTTTCTGGTTGATATGGACCAGGAAATCGACGGTGCGGCGCTCGGAAACGTCGACCGTGGCGAGAAACTCCGAGAGCAGCGGCCCCGCCGGATGCACCTCGAGATAGGCGGCCAGCTCTTTCTTCAGCCAGCCTTCATAATTGAAGGGGAACTTCTCGGCGTCGGGTTCGAGAAAAAAATCGAACGGATTGATCACCGTCAACTCGGCGACCAGGTCGACCTCGACCGAAAACCGCGGCGCCCGATCGGGAAAGACGATTCGCGCCAGGTAATTGCTCTCCGGATCCTGCATCCAGTTGATGAAATGCTCGCGCGGCTCGATCCGCAGCGAATAGGCGGTCACCGGGGTGCGGCAATGCGGCGCCGGCCGCAGCCGGACAACTTGCGGCGAGAGGGTCACCAGGCGGTCGTAGCGATATTCCGTTTTGTGATGGAGTGCGACGCGTATCGGCATGGTCTTTTCTTGGTCCGCGAACGTATCGGCACGCCCTGCGCATCATCGGAATTTGACTTTTGTGCGCCTGGCGTGGGCCGACGTGTTCGTCGGGAAACATCCCGGCCTTAGTTTGAGCGGGTTAATTAAGCCAGGCAACGTCCGCCGGCCGCTCGGCGGGCCAGCCGCGCGCCAAGCGCCGGGGTCGTGCGGTCAGGATCGCTCGGGCAGGGTAAAGGTCGCCTCGCCGGTCAGGGTCTTGCCGCCGTGCTGATTCTCCTGCCAGATCCGGCATTCGACCAGCGGCTCGCCGTGCTCCCGCCAGGTCCGCGTGACGACGCCGCGGCAGGTCAGCAGGTCATCGGGAAAGACGTTGGCGACAAAGCGGATTCTAGTCGAGCGCAGATCCCACGGGCGATGCAGCCAGTCGGTCAGAAAGCGATAGAGATAGGCCTGGTTCAACGGCCCCTGCTGGACCACGTCGGGCAGCCCGCGCTCGCGCGCATAGACGCGATCGAGATGCAGCGGATTGGTGTCGCGCAGCACGATCGCGGCGGTGATATAGCCACTGCGATCCATCGGGCCGTAGGTCGCCGGCGGAATCTCAGTTCCGACTGACACGTCATCGAACCATGCTTTGGCGCGATTAGTCATTTGATTAGTCACTTGAATAGTACGAAGCCCATCGAACCGCGAAACGCCTCGGCGCCCGCTACGTCGGTCGCCGACACGGCGATCGATACCAGGTCGAACGGGCGCTTGCCGCGCTTCTCGACGACGTCGAGCACCGTGCCCACAATACTCAGGGTCTCGCCGACATAGAGCGGCCTCAGATAGACCATCTCCTGCTCGCCGAACATTGACGTGCCGGTACTGTAATCGAGCGCGAAATCCTTTTCCCAGTCGATCGTTCTGAGCAGGCTGCTGAGCGCGATCAGCGGCGCGTAGGAGGGCGGAATTACGCGCCGCTCGTAACCGTCGAGACGCGCGCCGCCGGCGGTGGCCAGCGCGCGATGATGCTCGCCGACCACGCCCCTGAAGTCGCGGACATTCTCCTCATCGAGCACGCATCGGCACGGCGTGAACGTGTGTCCGATCAGCGCTTTGCGATCAGGTTCCATCGTGATGCGGTTCGCGGTAACGCCCGCAGCGTAGTGAGTAATCCAGCGATTGCATCACTACCGCTTCGCGCACCGCGCTCGAATCCTAACCAATCGCCTGAAATGCTGTCAACGAGCCGCCTCGACGTGCGAATTCGCGCGATGCTTTGGCCAACTCCGGCACGTTCCAAATCGTCGGCGGCGCCGCCAGGCCGCGCCGCATTCCGATCGGCGGCTGGCGCGCGGGACAGGCGCGCCGCGACCGGGTATGATTATGCGCATGCGCGAGGTCATCGCGACGTCCCGAGGTCCTTGCGGAGAACGCATTCGATGAAAGTTCTGCCGACCATCGCCACCGGCCTTCCCGACCTCGAAGCGGGCAAGCGCCTGCTCGCACGCGTGCTCCGGCGGCGCAACACGCCGGAGCCGGTGGCCGCGTGGCGCGCCGCGCCCGAAGTTGCCCTCGTCGCGCTCACGCCCGAGGAAAAGTCCGCCTATATCGCCGCGCTTCTGCCGCTGATGCGCACCGGCCGCACGATCGATCCGCGCCGCCTGCGCCGGCTCTATCAACTGTTCGCGTTCATGCGGATGGCCGATGAGGCGCGCTACGAAGCGCTCGCCGCTATCCATACGCGCCTGCGGCTCGAGCCGCCCGATCTGCCGCACTTCGCCGATCGCGAGGTGCGCCGCTCGCTGCTCGGCGAGGCCGCGGCGCTGGCCGGCAAATCGCCCCCGCGTGAGGTCGCGGACTATCTCGCGCGCCTGCGCACCCATCTGGGGGTCAAGGCCGATGAGGCGAACCGCTGGATGCAGTTCTTCGACCATCTGACGGATCTGGAAAACCGCGTCGCGGCGGCGCTCGGCAAGCGCGGCCATCTGGTGCGGATCGACGATCGCAAGCTCGAAATTTTCAAGAAGGCGGCGGCCTCGGTCGGCGTTCCGATTGCCGCAATTTTCCCGCTCGGCACGGTCGGACTCTCGGTCGAGGGAATCACGACCGGCCTGATGGCGCTGGGCGGCGGCTTCGTGCTGCCGGCCGGCGCCGCGATGGTCACGGGACTGGGCGTGGCGGTCGCGCTCGGCGTATCGAGCAAGAAGATTCTCGACATGGTCTGGCCGACGACCGACGCCGATCGCGCGTCGATCGATATCGAGCGGCTCAATGCCGACGCGGTGCGGATCCAGCACGTCCTCGACGACGCCGTGGCGGGCGATGCCAGCCGATCGAAGGTCGCCGCCGCGCGCGGCGAAATCGCGCGGATTATCCAGTCGATGATCCCGCTCGACGCCGCCGCGCGCGCCCGCCTCGCGGCGGCGTGCGCGCATGCCCGCGCGCTCGGCGATCGCTATCTCGCATACCTCGCGCACGATCGCGACGCGCTCGAACGCGGCAACCATCTGGGCGCCGACGAGCTGGCGAGCCTGCTCGAACTCGACGCCCCCGCAATTCGCTAGGGCAGTTATTCACCAGAATCAGGTTCCGGATCTTTCCAACTCTCAGGTGGTTCTATCTTTGCTTCGACTCCCGAGTGATTCGCCAATAAATACAGCAGATTGCTACCACTCAGCAACTCCAAAGGCTTTCCTTGAGCGAAATCAAAGGACGCTTTGCCATACCCACTCGTTGTCACCAAAATTCCCTTTGACGCGCCTTCATTCTGCACCGTTCCAAATAGATCGCGCACAGCACTTACTCCCACAGTGTTCTTGTAGCGCTTTGCTTGAATGACGACTTTACCACCAAAAATTGGGCGCGGATCGAAAGCAACACAATCGACACCCCCGTCTCGCGAAGGTTGTGTCAGTCTGGTCTCCAATCCCATTTTTTCGAATAAGTTAGTTATGAGTGACTCGAACTCTGACGGAGTCAATTCCATCAGATTAGGACGCTGATCCAGAGTGGAGAGGACGTCGGCTTCTTGAATAAAGCGTGGGTCGACCATGTTTAGCTCTAACACTGGTCGGACTGGAACCAATTCCGCCGGGCTTCTTGAAACTTCAGCGTTCAGAGCCTTCAAACATAATTCTGGGTCGACATTTCTCAAATCAACAGACATGAATACGTCTCGAGTTGTACGAAGCGTCACTATGCACTTTCGAACTTGGTGACCCGTTCCTCTATCAATCGTCTCCACGTAGCCGTTGAAAACTAACGTATCGATGTGCGTAGGGTGGTCTGAAGAAAAAATTATATTAAGCACTCGCAATGCGATGCTCGCAACTAATTGCGAATACAGGCGCCTGCGCTCGGCCAGCGAACGCGCGACCGGGACAATCGCATTTTGCGCCTTTACGTATTTGTGAGACAAGACTTCGGGCACTATCTCAAATGTTGGAATATCATATTCGATGACAAGCTGCTTTGACTCGGGCGCATATCCGAGTTTGAACTTTTCAGGAAACCCTTCAGGCTCTGGATGTGCCTTAAGCGCCAACTCGCAAACCCTATTGATGGCGTTCGGAGCAGCCGACAAGTAATCATGCTTGAGCCCCTCAACCTCTTTATGCTGAGCTGCGACCTTTCGTCGTATCTCGACGATCTCTTGAGCATATTTGGTTCGCGCAGCCGTCAGCTTAGACTTGCGCGTTTCTTCTCGCTCCGATTGGGCTTCGACGTCGGATGCATACCGCTCATTCGCTAATCTGAGCGACTTTTCGTATCTGCCTTTCGCGCCCGGTAACAAACCTTTGAGAAAAGACAGTTTTTTTGGCAAATACCTTTCGAGAGAAAGGGGTGGTTCCGGAGAACTAAGTCCTTTAGGATCAAACGGCGGGAACTCATGAGGCTTCTTTAAGGTATCAAGGTTAAATCCAAGCTGTTCGTTCAAAGTGGCGCTGAGTAGATTTGTCAATTGCTCTATACGATTATCGAGTGCCCTCGATAGCAACAGAGCCTTGGAGTGCTGATCTTCGTGATATAACCTGTCGCGCTCTTTCGCGTCGGCAACTCGCGCTCTATCGAGTGCTCTTTGCGCACGCTCCAACGCTCTTAGCGTACGCTCGCGTGCTCGAGCGTCAGATTGGGTTCGATCCATCGGATACCCTAGATCCATCCAATTGTGCTTCAGAGGCGCAATGCCCTTGAGACACGTGCTTCCTCCGACCAACTATGACGCTAAAATGATCGTCTAATTTTTATGCGAAAGTTATGGAACTCGCCATCGTAAAGTCCTTCATCTACACGCCCGCGAGCTTGCGCGCGTAGGATGCTACGGTTTTGAAATCGTACTCGCGGTAGGCCTGCAGCTTCTCGGCCTCGAAGCCGCCCTCGGCATGCACCGCCAGCACCTCCTGGTAGCCGCCGAAATCCGACGCCGTCAGGTCGCCGATCAGGTTGAGCAGGCGCAGCCGCCGGTCGGCGTCGAAGCCTTTCGCGCCGCCCATATATTTCATTACATACGCGCGGGTCGCCTCGCTGGTCATATCCTCGGCGGCCGGCGCCGTCACCAGGATACCGCCGGCGAGATCCTGCACGATCTGCACCGCCTGATGATAATTGTGCGCGAAATGGTACTTCGCGATATTCGTCAGCAGCGTGTTGGGCACGGCCATCCCCTCTTCGATCGTGCACGATGCCGCCGCATGCTCGATGAGTCCGCGCACCGTCGTGTGATAGGCCGCCAGATGGGTCAGCTTGTCGCGCACGTGGGCCGCGCGGAGCACGCCATTGGCCTCGGCGATCGCATAGCCCGCCCCGGCCATCAGTTCGAGCAGCGGCAGCTTGTAGGAGACCGCGGTGAAGCGATGGTAGCGGACGAAGGTCAGCGCGAGCAGGCCGGCGAATTCGATTTCGCCGTTGAGAAAGATGCGCTCGTTGGGCACGAAGACGTCGTCGAACACGGTCAGCGTCTCCATCATCTTGTGCCGCGCGCTGATCGGATGCTCATAGGGATCTTTCTTGGCGCTGCCGTGCGGGCTCGCGATCAACTTGAGGCCCGGCGTGTTGATCGGCAGCGCGAAGGCCACCGCGTAGGCCTTGTCCTCGGGACGCATCGCGCGCGTCGGCAGCACGATCACTTCGTCGGTATTGGTCGAGACCGAGGTGTGGACCTTGGCGCCGCGCACCACGATGCCGTCGGGACGCTCCTCGACCACGCGCACGTAGTAGTCCGGATGATCCTGCGCGGTGGGTCCGAGCGAGCGGTCGCCCTTGACGTCGGTCTGCGCGACCGCGATCGCGAGATCGTGATCGCGGCAATGGCGATGGTACTGCTTGACGCGCTCGCGGTACTCGGGCTTGCCCGCCGCCGCCAGCTTGTCGCCGACCAGGTTGAGCGCGTAGAGCGCGTCGGTCCCGATCTCCTTGATCAGCACGACCAGGGTCGCGCCCTCGCGAGTCGAGGCCGCGATCAGTTCGCTGCGCTTGAGCAGGTCGTCGGCGGTGCGCGGCAGATGAAAGTAGCGGCTGTAGAGCTGGCCGCCTTCATTCATGACGGCGAGGTCGCGGTACTTCGGATCCTCGGCCATCCGGTAGTCGATGCAGGCGTGCTCGACGGCGATGCCGATCACCGGATGGGTGGTCACGTCGGCGACCTTCTCGCCGCGGAAAAAAACCGCGCGCCCGTCGCGCAGCGCCTGCTTGTATTGTTCTGGCGTCCTGAGTCCCATAATCCTTCCCCTGCTTCGAGTGATGCCGCCCCAGTTCCATTCGGGCAAATTCGCAACGCGCTCGGGCGCCGGATACGGTGCAAAAGCGGCTCGCGGCACGCGCATCGGGACCGCCCGCCGCCGCTGCGCGGCGCGATCGACACGCCAATATAGAAGCCGCGGGCGGTTGCTGTCCATCGGCATCCGCGCTACCGGATAAGCGCGCGCGTAAATTACGGATCGGAACCCCGGCCCCGCTCGGTATAACGGCGGCGCGGCGAGGAGTGAGACATCGATGAGCATTGGGCAGAGCACGCGGCAGATGTTCGACTTGAGCGGCCGCAGCGCGATCGTCACCGGCGGCAATCGCGGTCTCGGCCGCGCGATCGCGACGGCGCTGGCGCAGGCCGGCGCGGCGGTTGCGATCATGGCGCGCGACGAGGACAAGAATCGCGCAGCGGTCGCGGAACTCGAAGCGCTCGGCGCCCGGGCAGTCGCGATTCGCGTCGACCTGACCGATCGCCCGGCGCTCAAACCGGCCTTCGACGCCGCCGAAAGCGCGCTCGGCCCGGTCGATATTCTCGTCAACAACGCCGGCTTCGCGATTCTCAAGGGCGTGCTCGAGCAGAGCGCCGAGGAATGGGACCAGGTGCTGGCGACCAATCTCAGCGCGAGCTTTATGCTGGCTAAATTCGCGGCCCATTCGATGGTCGCGCGCGGGCGCGGCGGCAAAATTATCAACGTCAGCAGTATCGCGGGCAATTTCGGATCGCCGGTGTTTCCGTCCTACGCGGTGACCAAGGGCGGTCTGCTGCAGCTCACGCGATGCCTTGCGCTCGAGCTCGCGGCGCATAATATCCAGGTCAACTCGCTGCTGCCCGGATGGTTCTCGACCGACATGACCGACTGGATTCGCAACTGGCCCGACTACGCCGAGGCGCTCAAGGAGATGATTCAGCGCACGCCGCGCGGACGCTTTGGCGAGCCGCACGAACTGGCCGGCGCGGCAGTCTTTCTGGCTTCAGCCGCCTCGGATCACATGACCGGCGCCGATTTGGTGATCGACGGCGGCTTCTCAATCCGCTGACCCCTGACAGCGGCTAGCTTCGCTGCGCGATAGCCAAGCGTCGCGAATCTTTGCGACGGATTCATGCCGCGCCACGTTTAACCGGCGCCGCCGCATATCGTATGATCGCCGGGCCATGGCCCATGCGAACAACAAAGCGCGCGTCACCGAACCCGCGCGCAGCCCTGCGGACCTTGCGCTGCCCAAGCTCAAGCCGCTGCGAATCCTGGTCGCCGGCGAAGTGATTCTCGACCGCTATCTATGGGGCGACGTCGAGCGGATTTCGCCCGAAGCGCCAATCCCGATCCTGCGCGTCAATCGGCGCGAGGAAAAACCCGGCAACGCGGGTTTCGTGATGGCCGGGTTGCGCGCCTTGGGCGCGCGGCCAAGCGCGCTCAGCGTGGTCGGCGACGATCGCAACGGCCGCCTGCTGCGCGAGATTTTCCGTCACCTCGGGATCGGCACCCGCGCGCTGGTGGCCGACCCCGACCGGCCGACGATCGTCAAGGAGCGGATGCTCGGGTCGGTGCAATCGGCTAATCGCGGCACCCAGCAACTGCTGCGCGTCGACGAGGAAGATCCGCGTCCGCTCTCGCCCGCGCGCGAACGCGAGATCAAGGTGCGCCTGACGCAGGAACTCGCGCGGGCCGACGGCGTGCTGGTCTCGGACATCAACAAGGGTCTGCTGACGCCGGGCCTGCTGCGCGCGATTATCGACGGCGCCAACCGCCGGCGTATCCCGGTGGTGATCGATCCGCGCCTGAGCGACGATTTCTCGATCTATCGCGGCGCGACCGCGATCACCCCCAATCGCTACGAGACCGAACGCGCCACCGGCATGCGCCTGGGCGATCGCGCGGGATGGCGGGCGGCGGCCGAGGCGCTGGTCGCGCGGCTCGATCTCAAGGCCTGTCTGATCACGCTCGATCGCGACGGGATGTACCTGGCCGAGCGCGGCGGCGCCGATACCTACATCCCGACGACGCCGCGCGACGTTTACGACGTGACCGGCGCGGGCGACGTGGTGCTGACGTTCTTCGGCCTGCTCACGGCGGCCGGGCTGAGCTTCGCGTCGGCCGCGTCGATCGCCAATCTGGCCGCGGGTCTCGAAGTCGGCCGCATCGGCGCCGAAATTATCTCGCGCGAGGATTTTGCCCGCGCGCTCAAGCCGGTGCACGACGCCTACGAGCGGAAAATTCTTTCCGCCGACGAGGCGGCCGCGGCGCTCGACCGCGAGCGGCGCGCCGGGCGCACGATCGCCTTCACCAACGGATGCTTCGATCTGCTGCACGCGGGGCATCTGCAAATCCTGGGCTACGCGCGCGCCCAGGGCGACCTGCTGGTGGTCGGCCTCAACAGCGATCGCAGCGTGCGCGCACTCAAGGGGCCGGACCGCCCGATTCATCACGCCGGCGACCGCGCGCGGATCCTCGCGGCGCTCGCAATGGTCGACTACGTGGTGGTCTTCGACGAGACCAAAGCCGAGCGGATTATCCGCACGCTCAAGCCCGACGTGCTGGTCAAAGGCGAGGATTATCGCGGACAGCAGGTCGACGGACAGGCGTTCGTCGAAGCCCACGGCGGACGGGTCGCGCTGGCTCCTCTACTGGAGGGCCACAGCACCAGTACGACGATCGCGCGGATGGGCACCGCTAACGGCGCGGCCGAAGTCGTCTCCACCCGCCGTCCGCCGCGCCCGCGGGCCAACTCGCGCACCGTCTGATTCGATCGGCCTCAAGCGCGGCGGCGCGCGGCGAGCCGTCCCCGGGCGAAGCCGACCAGCCGGTCGAGTTCGGGCTCGCCCACCAGGTACGCGATTCCGAGATAGGCCGCGCCGAACGTCGCGATCACGACCAGCGCCTCGAGGCGCGCGCCCAGATGAATTGTGAAACGCACGGCGAAAGCCGCACCGGCGGCTCCCAGAGCCATCGCCCACAGCCTAATCAGGTAGCTCCGCGCGAGCCCGGTCCAGCCCAGCCGCCGGTTGAGCGTCGCCCGCAGCATCGCATATTCGACCCACGCCGCGAGGCCCGCCGAGGCCGTCAGCCCGACCACGCCCCATTTTCGCGCGACTCCGAGCGCCGGCGGCAGCGGAATCGCACATAGATAGCCGAGCACAAAGGTCAGGCCGACCCGCACGATCGCGTAGCGAAACGGCGTGCGCGCGTCGGACAACGCGTAGAAAGTCGAGATATAGAGGCGCGCGGTGGTCGCCGCGAGCATCCCGACCGAGACCCCCGCGACCGTCGCCCAGACGTAGAGCGAATCGCGATGGGTGAAGGCGCCGGATTGAAAGAGCAGCGTGACGATCTGATCGCCGATCAGGATGAAGGCCGCCGATGACGGCACGACCATGAAGGCGATTTGCTTGAGCCCCGCATTGAGCCGCACGCGCAGCGCCTCGAGCACGGTGGCGTCCTCGGTGGTCGTCAGCCGCGACATCGAGGGCAGTTCGGCGGCGGCGATCGAGAGTCCGAAGAGGCTGACCGGGAGGAAATAGAGAATCTGCGCGTAGTTGATCGCGGCGACCGCGCCGGTCGGCAGCAGGCTCGCGAGCAGATTGTCAACGTAGCCGCTGACCTGCGCGACGCCACGGCCCATCACGACCGGCAGGAAATTCTTGAAGACCGTCGCCAGCGCCGCACGCACCTTGCCGAAATGCAGTCTGATCCGCCCCATCAGCGGCATCATCTGCGGAATCTGCACGGCGATTTGCAGGGCCGCGCCGGCCACCGAGGCCCACGCCGCCTTGATCGCCAGCCCGTCCTGCGTAGTGCGTGGCCCGTACCATGCCAGCGCCGCGATCATGATCGCGTTCCACGCCACCGGCGCCGCGTACGAGGCGAAGAACCGATGATGGCTGTTGAGGACGCCAAGGCACCACGCCGACATCACGAGCAAGCCCGCGCCGGGAAAGAGGATCCGCACCAAGCCCAGCGTCAGTTCGCGCTTGTCGCCATGAAAGCCCGGCGCGATCGCGTCGATCATCCAGGGCGCGGCGAACACGCCCAGCAGCACGAAAATCGCGACCACCAGCGCCAGCATCGCGCCGACCGCCCACGCCAGCAGGTCGGCGGTCTCCTCCTCGCCGGCGCCGAGCAGCCGGCTGTAGACCGGGATAAACGAGGCCGAGAGCACGCCCTCGCCGAACAGGTTCTGCAGGATATTCGGGATCCGGAAGCCGGCCTTAAAGGCGTCGGCCGCCGCCGAATTGCCAAGATAGTGAGCGAAGATACTTTCGCGGACCAGCCCGGCGATACGGCTCAGCAGGACGCCGGCCGCGACCAGGCCGGCCAGGTTCGAGCTATAACGCATCGCGTCGCGCGGCGAACCGGCCGCGCCAGCGCCAGCGGTATCGTCGGCGCGATCGGCCGCGGCGCTAGCGTCATCCGGGGCGTTCGCATCCGGCGCGGCGTGCGCGGCGGGCGGCTCGTGCGCGGCGGGCGGATCGTCATGCTGATGGTCGTTCGCGACTTTGCAATGGCCCCCGATTCAATTCGGTCGCGCCCAAGTATAGCCACGGCGCCGCGCGCGTTATAGACAACCCGCGCCGCCGCCGCGCACGGCGAGCGTCTGCCGCGCCGGACACGCGCCTGCACCCGGCCGCGCAATCGGCTAGACTCGATCTGCCGTGCCCTTCTCGCTCTACATTCATATTCCGTGGTGCCAATCGAAATGCCCCTACTGCGATTTCAACTCGCATGCGGCGGCGGCATGGCCCGAGGAAAATTACGCGAGCGCACTGATCGCCGAGATCGATCGGCGTGCGGCCGACCCGCCCTGGGACGGGCAATCGATCGCGACGATCTTTTTTGGCGGCGGCACGCCCTCGCTGTTCGAGCCGCGATCGATCGGGCGGATCCTCGACGCGGCCGAGCGCCGCTTCGGCTTCACGCGCGACGCCGAGATCACGCTCGAGGCGAATCCGGGCACGGTCGACGGCGCCAAGCTGGCCGGCTTCAGGGCGGCCGGCATCAACCGGATCAGTTTCGGCGCGCAATCGTTCAATCCGGCGATTCTCAAATTCCTGGGCCGCATCCACAGCGCCGACGAAACCCGCCTCGCGGCCCGCGCCGCGCTTCGCGCCGGCTTCACGCGGCTCAATCTCGACGTGATCTTTGCCGTGCCGGGACAGACCCTCGCCGACGTCGGCATCGATCTGGCCGAGGCCGCTGCGCTCGGCCCCGATCATATCTCGGCCTACAACCTGACCTTCGAGGAGGGCACCGCGTTTTTCACCGAGATGAAGCGCGGGCGGATCCGGCCGCTCGAATCCGACGACCAGGCCGAAATGTACGCGCTGGTGCGCGAAGAGTTGCCGCGCCGCGGCTACCCGATGTACGAAATTTCCAACTACGCCGCGCCCGGCCATGAGGCGCGCCACAACCTGACCTACTGGCACGCCGAGAGCTATCTGGGTATCGGCGCGGGCGCGCACAGCTACGCGCGCGACAACGCGGGCGGCCGGCGCTGGTGGAACGAGCGGATGCCCGCGCGTTACATCGCATTGGCGAGCGCGGGCGGTATCGCGGAGACCGGCGCGGAGACGGTCGACGCAGCGACCGCGGCGGGCGAATTCGTATTTCTCAACCTGCGCCTGCGTAACGGTTTTGCGCTTGCGGATTTCGCGCGGCGCTTCGGCGCGAGCTTCGACGCGATCCACGGCGCGCGCGCGGCGCGCCTGTTCGAGGGCGGCCTGCTCGAGCGCGCCGCCGGGCGCATCCGCCTGACCGATCGCGGCCTCGAGCTGGCCGACTCGGTCTTCGCCGAATTCGTCTGACGCGATTAGGGAACCTCTGCGGAACGCCCATTGTGTCATTCTGAGCACAGCGAAGAATCCCGGGATTCTTCATTTGCGCAGACTCCGTTCAGAATGACCAACTGGCCTGTGCAGAGGTTCCTTAGCCATACAGGGCGCGCTCGACCGCACGCGGGCGACTGCTCGATTACCCGGCTCAGCCGATCGCCGACGCGAGCGCCTGCGCGATCTTCGCCGGCGTCGCCAGCCGGATAAACGCGCCCAATCGCGGTCCGCGCTCCTGCCCCAACAGCGTGCGGTAGATTAGCGGGAAGATCTGGCCGGGCTTTTCGTAATGCGCGCGGCCCAAATCATAGATGGCCTTTTCGATCTCGTCGCCCGCCGCTTCCGGATGCGCGCCGAGAAACTCCGCCAGCGCGCGCAATTGCTCGCGCTCGGCCGCACTCGGCGTATAGACCTGCTTGGCCGGCTCGACCAGGTCGCGATAGAAATTCAGCGCGCATTCCATCAGCACCCGCGCCAGCGCTTCAGTCTCCGGATCTTCCGTAAGCGCCGGATCGTAGGTCACCATGTAGCGCCACAGCAGATCGCGATCGGCGGTGCCGACCGCCGGCACCAGGTTCATGATCAGGCTGAAGGTCAGCGACGAGTTGAAGCGCCGCGCGCTGGTCGTTTGCAGCACGAACTCGAGCGGTGAATTGCGCCGCGCGGCCGGCTCGGCGAGGCTCCAGGCGCGCAGCGCGTCGAGATATTCGTCGACGTATTGCGGAATCGCTTCGAGGAACAGCTTGCGCGCGCGCTTGGGATTCAGCATCAGGAAATACTTGAGCACTTCGATCGGCGCGTAGCGCCGCCATTGCTCGACCCCGACGCCGCGGCCGACCGACTTCGAGACCTTGTGCCCTTCCTCGTCGAGGTACATCTCGAACGCAAAACCCATCGGCGGACGCCCGCCCAAAATCCGCACGATCTGCCCCGACAGCCGCGCCGAGTCGATCAGGTCCTTGCCGTATAATTCGTAGTCGACCTTGAGCACGTACCAGCGCAACGCCCAATCGACCTTCCATTGGACCTTGGCCCGGCCGCCCAGGATGCTCTGTTCGCCGCGCCATCCGCAGCCCTCGGCGCCGCCGAAGGCGCGCTCGCAGGAGAACTCGACGGTGCCGCGCTCGGGATGGTACGCGGTCACCAGGGTCGAGTTGATCTGGCCGCATTGCGGACACAGTGGCATCACCGGCGACCATCCGGCGCGATTCGCTTCGCGCAGCGTCGGCGCGACAACTTTGATGATCTCGGCGTGGCGCGCCAGGACGATCTTCAGCGCGTCGTCGAAGGCGCCCGAACCGTACATCGCGCTCGAGCGCATCAGCTCGTAGTCGACCTCGACCGGCGCCAGAAACGTCCCGAGCAGCGCGACCATGTGCGTGGCGAAACTGTCGTGGCATTGCGCGCCCGCTGCGCCGCGGAACGGGTCCGGAATGCGCGAGACCGGCTTGCCCAGGTGCGCGATGAAGGCGTCGCGATTGGGAATGCTCTCGGGCACCTTGCGCAAACCGTCCATGTCATCGATAAAGACCACGAAGCGATCGGGGCGGCCGTGGCCGAGCTCCTTGAACGCGTGGCGGACGTAGGCCGGCCGCAGTATCTCGCCCATCGTGCCGAGATGCGGTAGGCCCGACGGGCCAAAGCCGCTCGCGAAGACCACCGGGCGCGCGGCATCGTAGCCATCGACCCGTTCGGCCAGCTTGCGCGCCTCTTCGTAAGGCCACAGATCGAGTTCGTTGCCGGTGCGCGGCGCCGATGCCATCGCGAGGTTACTCCTTGCCCTTGAGCACGCGCCCGACCGCCTCGCGGACCCACGGATCGATCTGCAGGTCGCGCATCTTTTCCGAGGCCAGGCGGAGTTTGACGCCGCAGTTGGCACAGATCAGCGCGGTTTCAGCGTAACCCGCCCGATCCTCGACGGTAATCCGGAGCAGCCATTCGACGGCCGTCCGCCGGCAGATTTCACATTGCTCTTCGATCATTCTATGCCTGCCCGCATGTCGCCGTGGGTCGCCCATCGCCGTTGGGGCCACCCAATTGATTCGCCGTCCAGCGTCATGTTAAAGCCAGAACTCTATCATGCGCTGGCGCGGGCTCGACTATCCCTACTCGGCTGATCTCGGCTTCATCGTTGCACGAGCGGAGCCGAACCGCGGCTAGCCAATCCACGGGCGCCGGCCAGTCGGCGCAACGGCGGCGGGCAATGTGCGCGGCAATTTTTTCCAATTCTATGGATCAGGCGTTAACCAGGCAAAAAATCCGTGAACTCCGCGCCCTGGTGGGCGACGGCGACCGCGTGGCGATCGTGCTCCAGGACGATCCCGATCCCGACGCGATGTCGAGCGCGATTGCCCTGCGCACGCTGCTCGGGCGCAACAAGCTGACCACGCCGATCTTTGCCTTCAAGCCGGTCACCCGGCCCGAAAACCGCACCATGATGCATCTGCTCGAGATCGAAATCGCCGAGGCCGAGACCCAGGCGCTCGGCGTCTACGACAAGATTGCGATGGTCGATGTCGAGCCGCCTTACTTCGGCGACAAGCTGCCACGCGCCGATATCGTGATCGACCATCATCCGGGCTACGTCGCCGGGATTGCGCCGTTCGAGGATGTGCGGGTCGGCTACGGCGCCACCGCCACAATCATGACCGAGTACCTGATTAGTGCCGCCGAACACATCAGCGAGCGCCTGGCGACCGCCCTGCTCTATGGGATTCGCAGCGACACGCTGGCCCTGTCGCGCCGCGTCACCGAGGTCGATATAGAGGCCTTCACGCATCTTTACCCGCTGGCCAACTACAACCTGCTGCGCCAGATCGATCGGCCCGAACTGCCGCTGAGCTTCGCCCGTATCCTGTCGCGCGCGATGGGCCGGATGAACCTCCGCGACGGCATCGTCGTGCTCCATCTCGGCGTGGTCGAGCGCGACGACCTGATCGTGCAGATGGCCGACTTCTGTCTCCAATTCGAGGGCGTCAAGCTGGTCGCAATCGCGGGCAAACTCGGCCGCGACCTGGTCATCGCGGTGCGCAATCATGGCGTTGGCCACAGCCATTCGGGCGAGATCGTCAAGCGCCTGTTCAATGAGATCGGCAGCGCCGGCGGCCATCGCAACATGGCCAAGGCGGTAATCCCGCTGAGCGCCTGGCGCCAGCGCGAGGGTACCACGCGCGACAATGCGATCGAGCCGCGCCTGCGCGAACTCTTCACCGCCGCGATCCTCGGTGAAGAAGACCGGACCGGATCGATCGACCAGCGCTCGACCAAAAACGGCGCCTGAGCGGCCCGCGCACCGCCGAACTTATCGCGCCCGCCACAGACCGCCGCAGCCGGCCTTTCGACGGCAGAAGTTTACCTAGCCCCGGCGAACCAATATCGTAGCTGGGGTGAATCCGGCCGAAGCCACCCTCGAAATCAAAAACCGTCTCGGTCTTCATTTACGCGCCGCCTCGACGCTGGCCGATACCGTCAAGCGGTTCACCGCGACCGTTACGCTGATCAGCGGTCGCCAGGAGGTCAATGCGCGTAGCGTCACCCAGCTAATCATGCTCGGAGCCGGCCAAGGCACCAAGCTCAAGGTTAAGGTTGACGGACCCGACGCGACGGCCGCGATGGCCGCGATAAAGTCCTTGTTCGATGCGCGCTTCGGCGAGGATTAGACGCCTGACCGATCGGATTGCGAGCGCCGGCGACGAGCCCGCAAACCTTGACCCAGCCATTAAGGTTGGTTATATCAGAACAACCGGATTTTTAGCCGAATTCGATTTGCGCGCGAGCCCGATAGACCGCACGCCGGCCCCCGGATAGCCCCCTTGGCCGCGATGCCCGACGATTGCCGCGTGGCGCCCGAAGCGCTAGATTCGCGGGCCGTGAACTGTTTAAGCCCGCACCTTCAAGGAGCCGTCCTTAAATGCCTCTTAAAGACTTCGTTTTCACTTCCGAATCGGTCAATGAAGGCCATCCCGATAAAATGTGCGATCAGATCTCAGACGCGGTCCTCGACGCGCTGATCGCCGAGGATCCGAACTCACGCGTCGCGCTCGAAACCCTGGTCAAAACCGGACTGATCGTGCTGGCCGGCGAGATAACTTCGCGCCACAGCCCGGACTTTATCAAGATTGCGCGCAAGACCGCGGTCGATATCGGCTACGACAACGACGAAGTCGGCTTCAACGGCAATATGTGCGCCGTGCTCACCGCGATCGAGCCACAGTCGGCCGATATTTCGCAGGGCGTCACGGAGGGCCAGGGGCTGTTCAAGGAGCAGGGCGCCGGCGACCAGGGCCTGATGTTCGGCTTCGCCTGCAACGAGACGCCCGAGATGATGCCGCTGCCGATCGCGCTGGCCCATCGCCTGATGGAGAACCTGACGCGCCTGCGCAAGGAAAAGAAGCTCGACTTCCTGCGCCCCGACGGCAAGAGCCAGGTCACCGTGCGCTACGTCGACGGCCGCCCGGTGGGCGTCGATACCATCGTCGTCTCGACCCAGCATAGTCCGGCGGCGACCCATGCGACGATTCGGGAGGCGATCATCGAGCTGCTGATCAAGCCGACGATTCCTGCCCAGTACATGGACAAGGCGACGACCATCCACGTCAACCCGACCGGCAGCTTTATCGTCGGCGGGCCGCATGGCGATTGCGGCTTAACCGGCCGCAAAATTATTGTCGATACCTACGGCGGTTACGGACGCCATGGCGGCGGCGCCTTCTCGGGCAAGGATCCCAGCAAGGTCGACCGCTCGGCGTGCTACATGGCGCGCTACGTCGCCAAGAACGTGGTTGCCGCAGGCCTCGCGACCAAATGCGAAATCCAGGTCGCCTATGCGATCGGGGTAGCCGAACCAGTCTCGATCCTGATCGATACCTTCGACACCGGCGTGTTGCCCGACCACAAGCTGTCGTCGACGCTGCGCGAGTTGTTCGACTTCCGGCCCGCCGGGATTATCAAGACGCTCCAGCTCAAGCGTCCGATTTATCAGGCGACGGCGGCCTACGGCCATTTTGGCCGCCCGGCGCAAAACGGACTGTTTCCGTGGGAAAAGGTCGATATGGTCGCGGCGTTGCAGAGCGCGTTGGGCGCGGGCGGCAGCCGCTGAATCGATCCGCGCTGCTTCGGGCCGCGCCGAATAGATCCGGATCGCGGGGCGCGCCGAGCGGCCCTTACGCCCTTCTCGACGGGCCGGAAATTATCGCCATCAGCCAGGCATTATCGCCTTCAGGAGGAACCTTATGCCCAATGTCACGGGCAATGATCACGATGTACGCGACCTCGGACTCGCGGCGGCCGGACGCAAGCGTATCGAATGGGCCGACCGGCAGATGCCCGTCCTGCGCATCATCCGCGAGCGCTTCGCCAAGGAGCAGCCGCTTAAGGGCCAGCGCCTCGGCGCCTGCCTGCATATCACCTGCGAGACCGCCAACCTGCTGCGCGCGCTCAAGGCCGGCGGCGCGGAGGTCTTCTGCTGCGCGAGCAATCCGCTCTCGACCCAGGACGACGTCGCCGCGGCGCTGGTCGCCGAGTACGGCATTCCGACCTACGCGATCCACGACGAGGATCGCGACACCTACTACAGCCATCTGCGCGCCGTCCTCCAGCGCCATCCGACGATCACGATGGACGACGGCGCCGACCTCGTGAGCCTGCTCCATACCGAATTCCGCGATCAGGCCAAAGAGGTTCGCGCAAGCATGGAGGAGACCACCACCGGCGTGATCCGGCTGCGGGCGATGGCTCACGACGGGGCGCTCAAGATTCCGGTGGTCGCGGTCAACGACGCCCAGACCAAGCATCTGTTCGACAACCGCTACGGCACCGGGCAGTCCACCATGGACGGCGTTATCCGCGCGACCGGCGTGCTGATCGCCGGCTCGATCGTGGTGGTCGCGGGCTACGGATGGTGCGGGCGGGGTATCGCGTCACGCGCGCGCGGTTTGGGCGCCGACGTGATCGTCACCGAAGTCGATTCGGTGCGCGCGCTGGAAGCCGCGATGGACGGGCTGCGCGTGATGCCGATGGTCGAGGCGGCCAAGGTCGGCGATATCTTCATCAGCGCGACCGGCGATCGCTCGGTGCTCAACCCGTCGCATTTCAGCCTGATGAAGGACGGCGCGATCCTCTGCAACTCGGGCCACTTCGACGTCGAGATCGATATCGCCTACCTCAACGACTCGGCCAAAAAGGTCGAGCGCAACGTGACCCATCACGTCGACGGCTACCTGCTCGCCAACGGCCGCACGCTCTATATCCTGGGCCAGGGGCGGCTGGTCAATCTGGCCTGCGCCGAGGGCCATCCCGCGCAGGTTATGGATATGAGCTTCGCCACGCAGGCGCTCGCCTCGTCGTGGACGGCGACCTCCGGCGTGCTGCCGATCAAGGTCAACGAAGTGCCGGTCGCGATCGACACCGAAGTGGCCAGCCTCAAGCTCGCCGCGATGGGCATCAAGATCGACGCGCTCTCCGAGGAGCAGCGCAAGTACCTGTCGAGCTGGCAAACCGGCACGTAATCGCCGCTCCCGCGCTCCTTACCCCTTGCAATTCTTGCGGGCAGCGTGATTGAAACCGCCATGGGCGCGGTCAATCATAAGAGGACCGAGGGAGGACAATAATGGAGTATCGCGTCGAGAGCGATCGAGACGATGGCACCGTCTGGAAGAGCGAAGGAGGCAAATCCTTCCTGCAGCTCGGCGATTCGTTAGCCTCCATGCAAAACCTTCCGGCCGGTAGCGTCGATTGCATCTGGACGGACCCGCCATATCTACTCTCGAACGACGGCATCACGTGTGTGGCCGGCCGGATGGTTAAGGTAAATAAGGGTGAGTGGGACCGGAGCCGGGGCATCGATCTGGATCACGAGTTCAACCGCACGTGGCTTGGAGAGTGCTTTCGCATTCTCAAGCCGAACGGATCTATTTGGGTGAGCGGTACACTTCACGTCTATCTGAGCGTCGGTATGGCGATGCAGCAGATCGGATTCCGCATCCTGAACGATATCGTATGGGAAAAGCCCGCACCCCCGCCAAATCTTGGCTGTCGATGCTTTACCCATTCTACTGAGATTTTACTTTGGGCCACTAAAGCGAAGAAGGGTGGGAAGGATCGGCACAAGTTCAACTACGAACTGATGAAAGAGGAAAATGGCGACAAACAAATGAAGAATGTTTGGCGTTTTTCCACGCCCACGGATGAAGAGAAGCGACTTGGAAAGCACCCGACGCAAAAACCCGTGGCGCTCATTGCGCGATGCCTTCGTGCCACGACTGATCCTGGCGACCTGGTGTTGGACCCTTTCGCAGGATCGGGTTCCACTGGCGTGGCAGCGCTGAAGCTGGGCCGCCACTTCGTCGGGTATGAGCAGAATAAGACCTATGCCCTGCTCGCTGCCAGTCGGCTGAGTGAGATAGCCGGGGAAGATTTACCTGAAAGCATATCCACGACCTCCGCGCTTGTCTCGCGGAAGCGGCAGCAATCGCTGTTCGCGAAAGCTTAGCTCTCGATGGACCGATCCGAGGCCTTAGCTTTCCTCGGAAAGTTGATCGGGAGCGACCTCGTTGGTCTGGGCAATAAGCATGGCGTCACAATCTGGAAGGGCACCCGCATCAATAAAGGCTGGGCCGGCCACACGATCGAGCGCCATCTCGGACTTCCGCTTAATTCCTCACGATCGCCGAATTTTGGCTCCTGGGAGCTTAAGGTTGTTCCGGTACGTGCCATGCCTGATGGCACATTCAAGGTGAAAGAAACCATGGCGATCACGATGATTGACCCCGTCGAAGTCGCCGCAAAGGAATTTCTAAACAGCCATCTATATCTGAAATTGCAACGATTGCTCGTTGTCGCACGGATCTTTGAGAGCAAAGCTGAGAGTCGATCGCTCTGTCATCTCATCGCGGAATTCGATCTTAGCGATCAAGCGCTTTACCACCAGATCAAGGCCGACTATGACTTGATTCGCGATGTTATCCGCACCAAAGGATTCGATTACCTAAAGGGTTCGATGGGTGTGATGGTTCAACCTCGCACCAAAGGGCCGGGACACGGCAGTAGGTCTCGAGCGTTTTACGCGCGAACCGCATTGGTTGCAACGATTCTCGGAATAGGCGTCAGATAAATGATCGGCGCCGAATTAAAATCGCCAATCACACTTCGATCGTGACTTTTTTCCAGCGGCGGTAGGTCTCGCCCCCCGCGAAGCAGCACAGGATCAGTGCGATCGCGACGATGAAGCGCGGCGAGCGCGGATGCCATAGCGCATCACCCAGCACGGCAAACAGGATAGTCCCCGGGATCATGCCGATAGTGGTCGCCCAGAAGTAGTCGCGGAAGCCGATCGGCGATGCGCCGGCCAGCAGGTTGAGCGCGTTGTAGGGAATCACCGGCACGATGCGCAGATACAGGATGATGAAAAACCCGTTGCGCGCCAGCTTGCCGAGCAAGACCTGAAAGCGCGTGCCGATTACGTTCTCGACGAACGAGCGGCCCAGAAACCGGCCCGCGCCAAAGGCCACCAGCGCGCCCAGCTCGGCGCCGATCAGCGACCATACCGAACCCCACAGCGCGCCAAACGCGAGCCCGCCCGCCAGCGTCATCACCGCGCCCGGCACCAGGAACGACGGGCCGAAGGCATAGAGCGCGATATAGGCCAGCGGACCCCACAGTCCCCACGATTGCACCTCGACCTTGACCAGCCGCGGATCCTCAAACCATTCCGCATGGGTGGCGAGCAGATAGATCGACCCGCCGACCAGCAGCGCGATCAGCGCGATCCTGATCAAATTCATCCAGCGCGATTCGCCGCCAGCCGGAGTGCGAGGCGGCGCGGGTATGGGTGTTACGGCAGCCATGTGATGAGATTCCATCATACGGAGCGGCCGAATTTGTGACAAGGCGCTTCCCGTCGCAGAGGCCGCACACGGACGGTGATTGCGGCACGCGTTTGTCATCGGCGGCGCGATCGGACTAGATTCGGCCTCGAAATCTCCTTAGCGCCTTGCGGGCCAAATTGCAGAGGACTCCGGCAATGCAGGATTTGAAGGATAAGGTCGCGATAATCACCGGCGGCGGTTACGGAATCGGCAAGGAGATCGCGCTGCTCTACGCGCGCCACGGGATGCGCATCGCGCTCGCGGCGCGCTCGGCCGGGCCGCTGGCGGAGGCCCGTGCGGCGGTCGAAAAGCTCGGCGCGCAGACCATCACGATCCCGACCGACGTGGCCAAGGAGGCCGATTGCGCGCGGATGGTCGCCGCGACCGTCAAGGCCTTTGGCCGCGTCGATATCCTGGTCAACAACGCCGGTATCGCCGGGCCGACCAAGTCGACCACCGAGATGTCGCTGGCCGAATGGCAGGAGGTCATCGATATCAACCTGACCGGCGCATGGCTCGCCGCGCGCGCCGCGCTCCCGACGATGGCGCAGCAGGGCGCCGGCAATATCCTGATGATCTCGTCGGGCGCCGGACGCCGCGGCTATCCGCTGCGCTCGCCCTATGCTTCCTCGAAATGGGCGATGATCGGGCTGACCCAGACGCTGGCCGGCGAATGGGGCGCGGCCGGCGTGAGGGTCAACTGTATCTGCCCCGGCGCGGTCGAAGGCGACCGGATCGAGCGCGTAATCCGCGCCCGCGCCGACGCGATGGGCGTGCCGCACGAGCAGATTCGCAAGGGCTTCACGTCGACCGCGGCGCTGCAACGGATGGTTACCGAGCATGAGGTCGCCCGCGTCGCGCTCTTTCTGGTCGGCGAACTGTCGGCCGGCATGACCGGCCAGACGCTCAATGTCGACGCCGGCAGTATCATGAACTGAGCGCCGCGCGGGCGGCGCACGCGATTCGATCCGGGCTGCGCCGAGGCGCCGAAGCGTTGCGCGATGGGCGCGGCTCAGCGCGCGAGGTCGTGATCGCGCACGGTGGCGGCGAACCCGGCGCGCGCCAGGTAGTCGCGCAGTTCGCGCGCGAGCACCGGCGAGCGATGGCGTCCGCCGGTGCATCCGAGGCCAATCGTCAGGTAGCTCTTGCCTTCGCGCTGATAGAGCGGGAGCAGAAACTCTAACAGCCGCCCGATTTCATCGACGAAGCGCCGCGCCTGCTCCTGCGCCATCACATAGTCACGCACGCGCGGGTCGAGTCCGTTGAGCGGACGCAGTTCGGCGACGAAAAACGGGTTGGGAATAAAGCGCACGTCGAGCATCAGGTCGAGCCCTACCGGATGGCCGTATTTGTAGCCGAACGAGACCAGCGCCAGCGCCATTTGCACCCCGCCGCGCACGCCCATCACCGCCGCCGTCATCACTTCGCGCAGCTCGTGAACGGTCAGCGTGGTGGTATCGATGATGCGTGTGGCCCGCTCACGCATCTCGGCCAGCGCCAGGCGCTCGCGCCGGATACTGTCGGGCACGCTCGCCCCGGTCTCGGCCATCGGATGGGGCCGGCGGCTCTCGGAGTAGCGCCGCGCCAGGATCTCGTCGGAGGCGTCGAGAAAGATGATTTCCGGGTCGAAGCCGGCGCGCGCGAGGTCGTCGAGCACCTGCGGCCATTGGGGGAAGAAGATTCGCTCGCGGGCGTCGATGCCCAGCGCGACGTTGGCGATTGGCGGCTCGCGCTCGCTGGCCAGCTTGACCACGTTGGGCGCCAGCGCGACTGGCAGGTTATCGACGCAGTAGAAGCCCAGATCCTCGAGCACGCGCATCGCGGAGACCCGGCCCGAACCCGACACGCCGGTAACGATCACCAGCCGGGTCCGCGCCGCTACGGGACTTGCGCTCGCGCTCATCATCTTTCAGTGTATCCCGGCGCCGCACCCGATGCGCGCTTTTTCAGGCGGCGCGAGGGCGAAGCATGGCCGCGGGGTGCGCGCGCACCCGCCCGCGCCGGCTTGCCGCTGATGCGCCGGGGGCGCGGCACGCTCAGTAGCGGCCGTCTTCCTCGACGATCAGGCGGTAGATTTCGTCGGCGCCGGACGCCGCAATCAGGTGTTCGCGAAAGACCCCGTCCTTGAACAGGCGCGAGACCCGCGCGAGCGCCTTCAAATGCAGGCTGGTCGAATCCTCCGGCGCCACCAGCAGAAAGAACAGATGGGTCGGACCGCCGTCGAGCGAATCGAAATCGACGCCCGCCGCGCAGCGGCCGAAGACCCCGAGAATCTTCGCGACGCCGCGGACCTTGCCGTGGGGAATCGCGATACCGTCGCCGATCGCGGTCGATCCCAGGCGCTCGCGCTCGGCCAGTACGGCGGCCAGCGCGGCGATGTCGATGTTCTTGTAGCGGGCAGCCAGGCATCCGGCCAACTCTTGCAGAATTGCGGGCTTGGTAGTGCCCTTTAAGTCCGGCAGAACCATCTCCGGACTCAGAATCTCGGTTATCTTCATCGCATCAGGCGCGGCCCACGCGAGGCTTGAACGCGCGCTCCTCGGCGGCGCTCAAAACTTCCCCGGTCGACTTCGCGCGTACCTTCCTGGTTTTGGATTTTTCGAGCTGGCTTTTCAATTGGCGTCCGACCTTGTCGGCCAGCAGATCGATAACCGCGTAGAGGTCCTTGGTCTCCTGCTGCGCGGTGACGGCCAGACGCCCGGCTTTGACGATAACTTCGCCGTGCTGCCGGTACTTGTCAACCGTGAGGATGAGATGGACCGCGCAGGCGCGCGTCAGGTAGCGGCCGACGTGGGCGAACTTGCGCTCCGCGTAAGTGCGCAGCGCGACGGTCGGTTCGAGATGGCGAAACGTGACGGTCACCCCCGGCGGCGGCAGGGCGGCCTGGCGTGCGCCGCGCGCGACCTTGCGTCCGGCCGCGCGATTACGTTTACTTTCGCCGATTTGATTTGCCATAGACCCGTCTCCTTTTCCCCCCGGAAAACTCACTCCGGTCGACCCCTGAACGACCCGCCCATCGCGCCGCGGCGCTAGCCCGGCCGCTTGCGGCGGCTCGAGGGCAGGATGGCCAGCGCCTGCCGGTATTTGGCGACGGTGCGGCGGGCGATATTGATCTGGTCGGTGCGCAGGAGGTCGGCGATCGCCTGGTCGGACAGCGGATCGCCCTGCGCTTCGGTGGCGACCAGCGCGCGAATCTTCTCTTTGACGGTCTCGGCGCTCACGTCTTCGCCGTCGGTCGCCTTGACCCCTGAGGTGAAGAAAAATTTGAGTTCAAAAATACCCATCGGGGTATGCGCATATTTGTTGGCGGTGGCGCGGCTGATCGTCGATTCGTGCATGCCGATATCCTCGGCCACGTCCTTGAGCACCAGCGGCTTGAGCTGGCCGATGCCGTGATCGAAGAACGCGCGCTGGAACTTCACGATCGAGTTGCCAACCTTCAGGATGGTGGTCTGGCGCTGCTGAATCGACTTGACCAGCCAGCGCGCCGAACGCATCCGCTCCTGCAGGTATTCCTTGGTCTCCGCCGCCACGGCGCCGTCATTGAGCACGCGCTGATAGTATTTCGCGACCTTGAGCTTGGGCACGGCGCCATCGTTGAGCTTGACGATCAACTCGTCACCAATTTTTTCAATATACACGTCGGGCACGATGTAGGCCGGCTCCTGCCCGCCGTAATCGCGGCCCGGCTTGGGCTCGAGCAGGGCTATCACCTTGGCCGCCTCGCCGATCATTTCAACCGGCACGCCGAGCGCGCGCGACAGCTCGGTGTAGCGATGCTTTTCGAGCAGGTCCAGGTGATGCAGCACGATGCGTGCGGCGAGCGATTCCTCCATCCCGTGGTTCTTCAACTGCGCGTACAGGCATTCGCGCAGATTGCGCGCCGCCACGCCGGGCGGATCGAGCCGCTGGACGCGCGCCAGCGCGCGCTCGACGCTGGCCACGTCGCATTCGAGCTGCGCGGCCAGCTCCTCGAGCGGGGTCTCGAGGTAGCCGTCGTCGCTCAGGCTGTAGATGATCATCGCGCCGATGCGCTGATCGCCGGCTTCCAGATTCGACAGCCTGAGCTGCCAGATGAGATGGTCCTCGAGCGAGGTCTTGCGGGTCAGCGTGTTCTCGATCGTCTGGCGATGCTCGTCGTCGCGATCGGGCGCTTCGCTGTCCTGCCAGTTGTTCGAGTAGTTGTCGAGATATTCGCGCCAGTCGAGCTTGTCGAGCTGGTTGAGCTCACGCAGTTCGACCGTCGCGTCGGGCGCCTCGGTCGAAATCATCTCGGGCGCGCGATCCTCGGTGGTGCTCGGCTCCCATTCGGTCTCGCCGTTGCTCTCGGCGTCGGCGTCGGCCTCAAGCCGGTCGGCGTCGGTCGGCGCTTCGGCGGGCTCGTCGGACGCCTGGTTGGCGGCCGCTTCGGCGACGCTCTGGTCGAGCGGCTCGAGCATCGGATTGGCGTCGAGCTCGCTTTGCACGACGGCTTCGAGATCGGGCAGCGACAGTTGCAGGATCTTAATCGCCTGCTGCAACTGCGGCGTCATCACCAGTTGCTGGCGAAGCCGCAGATCCTGTCCAAGTTTAATTTCGAGCGCCATCTACTCCGCGCTGCCCGCCGACTGGGTACGGTCGGCCGTCCCGCCACCATTATCTCGGCTTTTCGTGTCGCGAGGGAAGATCACGGCCTTGGGATCGACCACATCGCTCATGCCGGTATCGAGATGCACCGTGATCTTGGTCCCGGCGATCTGATCCTTGCCGTCATGCACCACCGGGCTGCCGGTCAACACCACCGTATGCACCGCCTGGTCGAGCACCGCATGGTCGCCGGTCGCCCAGCGTTCGCCCTGGCTCATGCGCACGTTGCCGTTGGCGAACATCTTCTGGACTTCGTGAAAGTCCTTGCCATACATGACCTGGAGCGTGTCTGAATCCAGCTCGCTGCCCGCTTGCACGGCATGCACATGGCCGACGAAAAGGACCGTGTTGCCCTTGTAATCGAGGTTAAGGGTGTCTGAATGAATGTTAATTGGGCCATGGTTGGACGCACCGCCAAAGCCCGCGAACGGTGATCCGCCCGGCGCCCCCGGGCCCGCGTCATCGGTTGCTCCCGTCTGATCGATCGACGCGGTCTTGCGATGGCGATGGGTCGTACCGGATACCGGCTGGGCCGGCGGCAGCGTCGCCGCCGCCGTGTCGGGCGGCGTCGCGATCGTCAGCGCGGGCGCCATCCGCGAGTCCGCGGGCGCGGCGCCAGCGTTATCCCGGCCGATCGTCGACGGCGCGGTAACCTCGCCGCTCCGTGGCGCCGTATCGGCTGGCACCCCGCTCGGGACGGCCGCCGGAGCGGTCACCTGGGCCGCCAGCGATGACGCCGACAACGACGCCAGCAGCGCCATTGCAATTGCGGCACAGGCCGCGCTCAGCCTGGTTTTTACGATCTTCAAAAGTCCGGTGAACTGCCCCGGCTGGGCGTGCTCTGTGGACTGCGCAAGTTTAGCCGACCACTTCATCGGTTCAGGAAACCTTTGCCGCGCCAGCTTTGTTGGCCGGCACGATCTGTGTGCTCACTTCCTTGAGCAATTCAAATATCTCCGCCTTGGGATGGCCCGTCATGCCCGTGCCGGTGACGGTCAGCCCCTGCCCTTGGATCTTCACCGCACCCGGCGCATCGATTCGATCCTCGTCGGGCTTGAACACCGCCTGGTCGGTGGTCAACACGTAATCCCCATAATGGACCACGACCCCGCCGTTAAGCTGCGCACGATTAACATGGTTGCCGTCGAGCGAGAGCGACGCGGTGGGCGCCGCGAGGCTGGTCTGCTTGCCGTCCTTGGCGATCATCGCGACGCGCGCGTCGGTCAGCGAGATCGTGGTCTTGTCGGCCGAGTAGCTGGCGTCCCTGGCCGTGAGCACCCATTGGCTCTCGCCACCCTTCATCTGCGTCCAATGGAAATTACGCGCATGGAGCAACGCGTTCGGCAGCAGGCCCGCCGCACTGACCAGTGTCTGCTCGGTCGTGCGATGCCTGACGACCCAGACCGTAACGATCACAATCGCGCCGATCGCAACGCCGCCAATCAGGCCCAGCACCCGGGCGATCCGCCGGGGACTCATCGCGATCGCCTGATTCGCCGCAATCTGGCCCGCGCCATTGCCCTGCTAATCCGCGTCTGCCGCATCTGCCCGAACAACCTGGCGCGCCGTCGCCATGAGCCTCCACCGCATCCCTAGACGATATGCCCGTGGTCGGCGTTTCCGCAATGTCGCGGGTTTGTGCAATCTCGAGACCGTGGGCGATGGCGCGGAAAAATTGGTGCGCGCGTCAGGCGCGTTCGGCGCGGGAGCGGACCAGTTCGTCGATCCGCTTTAAGTCCTCGAGCAGCGCCGCCATCCGCGCCAGCGGAAATGAATTTGGCCCGTCGCTCAGCGCGTGGTCGGGATCCTCATGGACCTCCATGAAGACCGCGTCCACCCCGACCGCCGCCGCGGCCCGCGCCAGCGGCGCAACGAACTCGCGCTGGCCGCCCGAGCGCTCGCCGCCGGCGCCCGGCAACTGCACCGAATGGGTCGCGTCGAAGACCACCGGATAGCCGAAGCCGCGCATGATGACGAGGGCGCGCAGGTCCGCGACCAGGTTGTTGTAGCCAAAGGAAAAGCCGCGCTCGGTGACGATCAGCCGCCGGTTGCCGGCGTCCGCCGCCTTGGCGATCACCGCGCGCATATCCCACGGCGCCAGGAACTGTCCCTTCTTGAGATTCACCGCGCATCCGGTTTTGGCCGCCGCCACCACCAGGTCGGTCTGCCGCGAGAGCAGCGCCGGAATTTGCAGGATATCGACGACTTCGGCCGCCGGCGCCGCCTGCGCGGGCTCGTGGATATCCGTCAGCACAGCCATCCCGGTGGCGCGCTTGACGCGCTCCAGGATCCGCAGGCCGGCCTCCAGGCCGGGTCCGCGGAACGATCCGTGGCTGGTGCGGTTGGCCTTGTCGAACGACGACTTGAAGACGATCGGCACGCCGGTGGCGCGCGCGATCGCGGCGATCTTTTCGGCGTGCGCCAGGCATGCGTCCGCACTCTCGATCACGCAGGGGCCGGCGATCGCAACGAATTGCGGCCCGCCGAAGACCACGCCGCCCGTCTCGACCGGCGCGACCGCGGGCGCCGCCGCCGCGCCGCGCGACCCATTCATGACGCGGTGCGCAACTCACGCACCTTGGACGATCGCGCGGGCGCCTGATTGGCCCGCCGCTGCACCGCCGCCCGAATCAGTCCGCGGAACAACGGATGGGCGTCGAGCGGGCGCGACTTGAGCTCCGGATGAAACTGGCAGCCCAGGAACCACGGATGCGTCGGCAGCTCCATGATCTCGACCAGCGTCTCATCGGGCGAGGTGTCGGGCGAGACTCCGGTGGCCTTGAAGCCGGCCGTCTCGAGCGCCGCGCGATATTTGTTGTTGACCTCGTAGCGATGGCGATGGCGCTCGGAGATTCGCGTGCGCCGATACAGCCCCGCCGCCATCGATCCCTTCTTGATGGCGCACGGGTATGCGCCCAGGCGCATCGTGCCGCCCTTGTCGGCGACGTCCTTCTGCTGCTCCATCATGTGGATCACGGCGTCGGGCGTAACCTCGTCGAACTCCTGCGAATTGGCGCGTTTGAGCCCGAGCACGGCGCGCGCGTACTCGATCACCATCACCTGCAAGCCCAGGCAGATCCCGAGGATCGGCACCGCGTTCTCGCGCGCGAAGCGCACCGCGCGAATCTTGCCCTCGATGCCGCGCTCGCCGAAGCCGCCCGGAACGATAATCGCGTGGGCGTTGCCGAGGCGCTTGGCCGGGTCGCCCTTTTCCAGCTCTTCGGCATCGACGTAATCGATCTGCACGCGCGCCTCGTTGGCGATTGCGCCATGCGCGATCGCCTCATGCAGGCTTTTGTACGAATCGACCAGGTTCACGTACTTGCCGACCACCGCGATATTGATGGTGATCTTGGGATTCTGGGCGGTTTTGACCAGCCGGCGCCATTTCCCCAGGTTGGGCTCGCCGGTCCAGATATTGAGCTTTTCGACCACCCGCTGATCGAAGCCTTCATCGTGGAACTTGATCGGCACTTCGTAAATCGTCTCGACGTCCTGCGCCGCGATCACGCAGTTTTCCTCGACGTTGCAGAAATGCGCGATCTTGGCCTTGAACTTTTTTTCCAGCGGCCGGTCGCAGCGGCACAGCAGGATATCCGGCTGGATCCCCAGGCCGGTCAATTCCTTGACGCTATGCTGGGTCGGCTTGGTCTTGAGCTCGCCCGCCGCCGGGATAAACGGCACCAGCGTCAGATGGACGTAAAGCACGTTCTCGCGCCCGAGATCCCAGCGGAACTGCCGCACCGCCTCGAGGAACGGCAGGCTCTCGATATCGCCCACCGTGCCGCCGACCTCGACGATACACAGGTCGCTGCCCTGCGCCGCGAGCTCGATCCGGCGCTTGATCTCGTCCGTGATATGCGGAATTACCTGCACGGTCGCGCCCAGGTAATCGCCGTGGCGCTCCTTCTGGATCACCGAATCGTAGATCTGGCCGGTCGTGCAATTGTTGCGCTTGCTCATCGTGGTCTGCACGAAGCGCTCGTAATGGCCGAGGTCCAGATCGGTCTCGGCGCCATCGTCGGTGACGAAGACCTCGCCATGCTGCAGCGGGCTCATCGTGCCCGGGTCGATATTGATATACGGATCCATCTTGAGCAGCGTGACGTTCAAGCCGCGGGCCTCGAGCAGCGCGCCCAGCGACGCTGCCGCGAGCCCCTTGCCGAGCGATGAAACCACGCCGCCGCTGACGAATATAAACTTGGTCTTGGCCCGTTCCACGCTACGTCGCCTCCCTCGGCTGAGTTGCCCTCGCGGCCATCCGAATGGCCCGCGCCAGATCGGCCGGCGTATCCACCTCGAGCGACGGCGCCAGCGATCGCACTACCCGGATCCGGTAGCCGCGCTCGAGCGCGCGCAACTGTTCGAGCTTTTCGATCTGTTCGAGCATACCCGGCTCCAGCGCCGCGAACCTGAGCAGAAAATCGCGCCGGTAGCCGTACACCCCGATATGGCGCAGCGCCGCCGCCGGCACCCCGTCGCCGCCGTCGCGCGCGCACGGTATCGGGCTGCGCGAAAAATACAGCGCGTCGCCGCGCGCGTCGCATACCACCTTGACCTTGTTGGGATCCGCCCACTCGCCGGCGTCGCTAATCGGCGTCGCCAGCGTCGCCATCGCGAGCCCGGCGTCGGCGATCATCGGCGCGGCCAGCGCGTCGAGGTCGGCGGGCGCGACGAACGGCTGATCGCCCTGCACATTGAGATAGATTTCGGCCTCGACCCGCCGCGCGACCTCGGCAATCCGATCGGTCCCGCTCGGATGCGCCGCCGCGGTCATCTCGGCCTCGCCGCCCGCCGCCCGCACCGCGTCGGCGATGCGCCGATCGTCGGTCGCGACGATCACCCGCGCGAGCGACCGCGCCATCCGGGCCTGCCGCCAGACCCGCACGATCATCGGCACGCCGCCGATTTCGGCCAGCGCCTTACCCGGCAGGCGCGACGAGTCGTAGCGCGCCGGGATGATTGCGATTACCGGCACCGCTTCACCAACTTTGCGGATTGGAGAGGACCTGCGGAGCGAAGGGGCACGTTGAAGCGTAACCGGCGCCGCGCGCCGTTGTCAATTCGCTCCGCCATAATTCATGCACAAGCCGCGCGCTTACGGCGCTTTTTCGCGTTCCGCGCGGGCCACGCCGCGTCCCGCCGCCAACCGCCACTTGCGTTGCGCCGCCGCGCTCCGCATCATTCAGGCGCGCCCGCGCGCCGCTCACCCGAGAGAATCTCCGCCGCGGTCGTCGTGCTGTAGAAAAAATGGAATTTTATCTGATGGCCTGCGCGATCGGCCTGGGTCTCGCGCTGATCTGGCTCGGATGGCTGCTCGGGGTGCGCGCCCTGATGCGGGCGACGCGCTCAGCGCCCGGCGTACTGATCTCGATCGTGCAGGTCGTGGTGGTGCTGATCCTGATGCTGGCCGGGTACCATCTGACCGACTGGTGCTTCGCGCAACTCAAAATCCCGGACGCCGCCGCGCCCGCCGCGATGGTCACCTTTCGGCGCATCTGGATCCTGATCTGGGGCGTCGGCATGATCGTCAGTATCCAGGTGTTCCTCGACATCCGCCGGATGGCCACCGCGCCGCCCGCGCCACCGCCGCGCCGCCGCCCCGGATCGACCGTCGGCCGGTGACCGCCGGGCCGCTGCGAATGGCGATAACTCGCGCCAAATTCGCGTTTGTATATCGTCCGCGGTCGGTGCGAATCTGAATCAGGATTTAGAGATGAAATTCCGGCCGGATCTTAAGCATCGGGAGCGCAGCATGAGCAAGATTTACAGCACAGAGCATCGGGCGTTGCAGGAGAGGTTCGAGACCACGCGGCTCGCCGATCGGGTGGAAGAACTGGTCGTGCGGCCGGAGCTTCCAGCCGACACCCAGGGCTTTATCGAAAGCCGTGACATGTTCTTCCTCACCACCGTCGATCATCGCGGTTATCCCACCTGCTCGTACAAAGGGGGCGCTCCCGGCTTCGTGCGGGTGGTCGATCCCCGGACCATCGTTTTCCCGGTCTACAATGGCAACGGCATGTTCCTGTCGGCGGGCAATATCATGGCCAGCCACAAGGTCGGGATGTTGTTCATTGATTTCGAGACGCCGCATCGCGTGCGCGTGCATGGCGACGCGACGATCGACCCGAACGATCCATTGCTCGCGGAGTTCGTCGGTGCGGAACTGATGGTCCGCGTCGCGATCACCGAAACGTTCATCAATTGCCCGCGCTATATCCACAAGTATCAGCGCCTGCAGACCTCGAAGTATGCTCCGCAGGACGGCTGCGCGGCGCCGCCGGCCCCGCAATGGAAACGCCTCGACGTGCTCCAGGACGCATTGCCGGAACGCGAGCGCGACCTCGCCGAGCAACTCGGCGGCCCTATCACCTTCGCGGAATACGGAGCGCTGGTAATCAAACGCGAAGGCTGACACGCCCGGCGATTATAGAGCCAAAGTCAGACACACTCGCCCTCCACTTAAGACAGTACAAGTCTCGCTGTCATACCGGCTGTTTGCACTTTTGTGGACGACAGAGCTAAATAGTGCCCTCGATGGCCCGACAGACGGCAATTCAACGGGTTTCAATCTGGGGGATGTTCCGTGAAGACAAACAGCAGATCGTATCGTGTGATCACGACTGCGCTGGCGCTGAGCGCGGCGATTTTATGCGGCTCGTGCGCCACACTTATTCATGGTGGTGGAACACAGACGATTTCCATATCGACAGTTCCGCCGGGCGCCACAGTTCAAGTCGGCGGCCAGCAAGTAGTTTCCCCTGCAGAAGTCACACTTGACAGAAACAAGACCGCTCAGGTTGTGGCTACGAAACCGGGCTATGATATGGCCACGACCACTGTTGAGTCCCACTTTTCTTGGGTGACTGTCCTTGACTTGATTTTCATCCTGCCGTGGGTGATCGACTTGGTCTCCGGCGCAGCGTACACTCTCTCTCCCGATACGGTGAGCCTTGTGCTGGCTCCCAGTTCGACGCCTACCCCCACTCCGCAACCCACCGCCGCAAAGTAATCCGATTTATGCGCGAGGGGTTGACGCGGCCGGCGCGCTAGGGATCGCGTTCTACAATCTCTGCCGCGTCCACGAAACTTTTCGCTGCACGCCCGCGTTCGCGCTTGGCGTGACCGATCATATTTGGACGATTGGCGAGCTTGTGCGGGCTGCATTGGAGGCGGCCGCCCACCGCCGTTGCCACGTCCCACGTTCGATCTGACGCTCCGTACGGCTCGGCCGAAGCCTAGACTGATTGTTGGACGTGGCGGAAAGGGAACACGCAAGCCGCGCCAGGGAGCCGTCTTAAAGCTCGGGGGTATCCTTCCGTTCCCATACGAGGGATTCCGCCGAAAGCTGAAGGGCCGACAGAATGACGCGAATAGAGGCGGTAATTTTCTCTACATCCTCGCCAAAGTCACGAGGTAGATAGACTGTGGTGGTATCAGCCGGATACCCCGCGTGATGCATGAGGGCGAATCGGAGATCGTCCAATAGGAATGCCGCGCCATCAAATACATCAAGTGTATCGTTATCGTGCACGAACCCGATTCCCTGCTTTTCAAAGAAGGATATAGGCTTTTTGATAACCGCCTGGGGGATCAGGTCGATTTGATTAAGCTCAGCAAATTTCAGGAACTTTAGCATCACGGCGCCTGCGTGTTTTTCGTCACCGCTATTGATATGACGGCGAAATCAGTGCCCTTCGCCTGGACAATTCGTACTTCCTTTGAGCAAGGATTTACTCCCGGGAGGCATGGATACCATCTGGCTTCGTAAGGAGTGCCAGTGCCGGCTGTCGGAGAAACGGAGCTTGTGAATTCGATTCCGCGTGATTTTGCGGGCAGTGATCCACGGTATGCCTTGACTGTTGGGATGGGGCTTGTATTGGCGGGGCGTCCCCATAATTCCCCGGACGCCTGTTGTTGTTGAGCATCCGCTTTTGTCTGTGTCGGCGACTCTAGCCTATGGTAGGGCACTCAGGTCGCCTCCGCATTTGAGATTATAGAATAAATCTTCCATATCAAGCCAGTGTCTTAATTTCCCGGGGCGAGTGTCTTAATTCAGCCAGTACCCTTCAGGAGGGTGGCTTGACTCTGTGCGGGCGATGCGAGAGCATCCCGCGACTAATCCATCGCACGCGAAAGGGACGAAAAGCCGCATGAACCTAGCCAAAAATCGCTATTTGACCATTTCCGCCACCGCCCTGGCGGTCGCCTTTGCGATCGCGATCGCGGCGCCCGCGTTCGCGCAGGATCAGTCCGGCGCGACGCCCGCCCCGGCAGCCTCGTCCACGAACCCGCCGTCGCAGAAGCAGCTCGATTTGGCCGCCGCACGCGCCGGCCGCAAGGCGATCTTCGGGCAAAACATGAACCTGACCGGCGACCAGCCCAAGACCTTCTGGCCGCTGTTCGACGCTTACGAAAAGCGCATGGATCGCATCGACGATCGCCACGTGCGGGAGATCAAGGACTTCGCCAAGAACTACCAGAATCTGAGCGAGGGCGCCGCCAAGGCCAAGCTCGACGAGGTGATGGCGATTGCGCAGGCCCGCCTCGACGCCCAGACCGCCTATGTGCCCAAATTCCGCGCAATTCTGACGCAGGTGCAGACCACGCGCTTTTTCCAGATCGACAACAAGCTGCACGCCCTGGTGCAGTGCCAGATCGCCCAGATGGTGCCGCTGGCGCAGCCTGCGGGCGGGGTCCAACCGACCGGCGCCAGCATGTAGCGGAGGCCTTGAGTTGCCCGCTGCCGTCCCGGCGCACGGGGCGGCGGCGCGGCTTAATCGGGAAATCGATAGCGGGCGCGATCTGCGGCACCGCTTGCGGTATCCTGATCGTTCGTTCGGCAAGCGCAAAAAATCAACGGCCGCCCTTACCGCATTTGCGGCAGGGGCGGCCGAAATCTTTGGCCCGCTCCCGGCGTCGATCGCGCGCGCGGCGCCCGCAGCGGGGTGCGGTTCGCGGATGCGGTCGCCGGCGGTGTGCGGCGCCCGACGGGGCGTGGACTACTTCGCGGCGCGGCGTACGCGGGCGCGCAGCATCCGGCGCCGGCGCGACTTGGCCTGGCCGGGGTCGGTGCGGCGTTTGCGCGCGAGTTTCAAATTGCGGCGGTTACGTTGACGGGAAGCCGGTGTCATTTTTTCTCCTGCGAATCTTCCGAGACCGACATCCTATCCGAGCCGCGGGTATTATCCGAACCGGCTGATGCGCCGGCGAGGCCGGGGACGGCGCCCGGCGGTCCGCCAATCGCGACCGGCGAGACCACGTCGACCCGGGACATCACTTCGCCGCCGTCCATCACGATAACCTGTCCGAGCGGCGCCCCCAGGGCAACCGGTCCACTGACCATCGGCGGCACGCTGTACTCGAGCTTCACGTCCGGCACTTCGCTCTTGCGCATGACCAGGGCGAGGTCGCTTTCCGGCACCGGCTGAATCGCGGGCCCTTCCTGGACCTGGATATGCACCGGCAGGGCCTGCCCGCGGGTCAGCAGTTGCACCTTGGTGAAGTTGCCGAAGCCCCAGTCGAGCAGCTTGCCGCTCTGGATAAAGCGCTGCGGATTGGACGGTGCGCCCAGGATCACCGAGATCAGGCGCATGTCGCCGCGCCGCGCGGTCGCGGTCAAGTTGAAGCCGGCCTCCATGGTGAAGCCGGTCTTGAGTCCGTCGCAACCTTCGTAACGGCCGATCAGATGATTGGTGTTGTGCAGAATCGTCACCCCGCCGTTAAACAGTGCGGTCTCCATCCCGGACCATTGCAGCAGGTTGGTGGTATGGATGAGGGCGCGCGCGAGCGTGGCGAGATCGAGCGCCGTGGTGCGATCGACGTCGTGGCCCGGGGTCGGCGGCAAGCCGTCGACGGTCTGATAATGGGTGTCGGTCATGCCGAGGCTCTGGGCCTTGGCGTTCATCATGCGCACGCAGCCTTCGATCGATCCGCCGATCGCTTCGCCCACCGCGACCGCCGCATCGTTGGCCGATCGGATCAGCGCCGCCTTCATCAATTCGCCCAACGGATAGACCATCCCTTCGCGCAGGCCGAGCCGGGAGCCGGTGGTCTCGGCCGAGCGCCGCGAGATCGTGACCGGGGTGTTGTAAGAAAGTCGCCCGGCCTTGATCTGGTCGGTGGCGACCAGCAGCAGCATCATCTTGGCCATCGAGGCCGGCGGCCATTGGAGGTTGGGATTGTCGGCAAACAGCACGCGCCCGGTGTCGGCGTCCTCGAGCAGCGCGGCATGATAGTCGACTGCGGGGGCGTAGCTGCGATGCGTCTGGCGACGATGACGATGATGACTCGTGTGATGATAGGTGGACGAGGCCGCCCGCGCGGGCCGAACCGCGGCCACGGCCAAAAGCAAAAACACGATTGCGGGCATCCGCCACGACTTGATCATCCGCACCACCTCCACCACCGTCACCAACTTGAGATCAGTAATCCGAACCGGCTATGGGGATATCCGGAATTCGCGCCGCGCGCAAAAACCCGCGACCACGCCAACCCCGTCCGGCACGCAATTGCTTGCATACACTCGACGACCTGCCGACTGCGAACCAGGTCAGGATGCGGCGCGGCCGACGCGCAACCCCGTACGATCGGCGCACGCGCTCCGCTCGGGCCGCGATCGCCGCCGCCAGATTCATGGTGCATGGGCAAACCCGGTGAGCTGGCGCGGCCCCTTGATTTGGCCCAATTCGACGCGTTGGAGAATTGCCAGGTTGGCGCGCGCCGGCGAGTAGTCGGGATCGGCGTTGACCAGGTCGCTCCATTCCTGATGGGCGCGCGCCAGATTGCCTTCCTCGGCGTAGATCACGCCCAACTGATTGCGCGCGTCGTTTTGATCGGGATCGAGCCTGAGCGAAAGCAGCAGCTCCTGTTCGGCTTGCGGCAGGTTGCCGAGCCGCTCATAGGCCAAGCCGAGGTTGAAATGTCCTTCCGGATGATAGGGGCCGAGCAGGGCCGCCAGGCGAAGCATTTCGGTTGCCTGGTCGATACGTCCGTTGTCGAGGTAGAGCAGCCCCATGTTGAGGAACAACTGCCAATCGTGCAGCCCGAGCTCGACCGCCTTCTGATAGTCGATGAGTTCATTGCGATGGTCCCCGGTGACGCCGTAGGCAAAGCCCAAATGGTAGTAGGCGAGAGCGTTATCCGGATGATCGCGGATGACCACCTCGTGGCGCCGGATGGCCTGGGGATAATCTTCCATGCCGAGATAGTAGTCAGCTATCGGATCGCAGACCTGATCATCGGCTTTGAGCCCGGCGGCCTTCGCCAACGGTACCGC